>JAAGKN010000870.1_pt1 | contig 59793 bp, 46 predicted proteins | sample 6206371 | NCBI WGS metagenome assembly JAAGKN01 (sample SAMN11533720, study PRJNA540317) | gut metagenome | isolation source: fecal pellets from male and female animal of same cohort | host: Peromyscus leucopus | place: USA:CA | collected 2017 | reverse complement strand
ACAGGCAACGATCTGCGCGAGGGCAAAGTGACCCTGCCGCTGCTCCACGTGCTCACACGCGAGGATCTGCCCGAACATGGCGTGATGCTCGCCCTGTCGCGCCACGAACAGCTCACCCCCGATGAAGTCGACACTCTGATGGAATTTGCCGTGCGAAATGGTGGCATTGACTATGCCCGCCAGGTGATGGACCGCATACGCCAGGAGGCCGCCGACGCCCTCACAGGCGCATTCCCGCCATCTGAGGCCCGCGACCTGCTCCTGAGCCTGCTCGACTACGTGATCCACCGCACTCACTGATGGGCCACCGCGTCAGGGCCGACCTCCACAATCATTCCGGAAGCTATCACATGTAAGGATGCACCACTGTGCATCCTATTTATTTACCCATATGATATGAAATCGGGATGCACCTTGGCGCATCCCGACTATTCCTCTATTATTTGGATGTGGATTTATTATCGATCACCGTTCGGATGAAGCACCCATGACTGGACGTAGCGCCACTTGGCACAGCATCATTACCACCATATCCTTCAAATCCTAAGGTTCGGAAATTCATATCAAAAGCGCATGAAGATTTAACATCATACCAACTTTTCCAGTGCCCATCAACAACTGCGTTTGGCATAGAAGGATAGTAACGTTGAGTCCAATAAATTGCGCCAAAAAATTTATAGATATCCATAAATAATGGCTGATAAGACAACAAATCACTTGAAGTCATCTGCTCTTGACGACCTGCATACCTCAAGCGACCGTACCCCATGGCCCATCCATCACTTAAATTACCGTTTCTATGACCATATCCCGAAGCGCCGATAGGGAAAAAAATCTGGCGACATGTCTGATTATTATATACAAAAACTCCACGCATGCCACGTTCAGACTTTCGCCCATCAGTATAATTATATCCGTAAGCAATCTCCCTGTTAGACTGTGTTATGGTTGCACCATCTCCGTATAGGACTCCATAAGCTTTAGCTATCGGGAAATCTATGGCATTAGCCTGCTCAGAAATCATGGTATAATAATCATCACAAGTCGCAATACGTTCGTTGGGATTTTCAGTCTTGATAATCCAGTCACTATAGTTATGATCAACTAATTTACCATCAGAATTATATCGTTTTTCGCTACCAGTTACAGGCACAGATGGAGTGATCTTGTCCCAGGCCATTTCGGACTCTACACCCTTAGCGTCTGATTTAATTACGGCCAATTTTGAAGGCTTTACATTAAATAATCCGTATCCATTGCCACCCTGCGCTACACTTAGACTATTTTTTGCAAGGATAGCAGTAGAATTTCCTCTTCGGAACAGAGCCCCTTCTTCAAGCGGCGATTTTGTTGGCACTGCTATTTCTTTGCCATCTTCATCTTTAGTAAACATAGCAATATTAAACGAAGGCCACAGCACGCTGTCATTATCGGTTACTGAAATCGGCGTTTCGTAACCTTTACGCACAAAGATGTCATGTTCACAAGTGTAGTTATGATAGCGAACCCTCACAATGGCACATCCTTCTGTGCCATTAAAATTGATCATAAAATCAATATTGTGTTCTGATTCTCCATCAATGCGAGAAACTCTGGTCTGTGGTGTATTAGTAGCTCCACTACCTTCGTAGGTAGACGATAAGTAAATGGGATTCATACCTGGTTCTGAGATAATCTCTGCAGACCATTTGCCCTCAGATTTAAAAGGTTCAAAATTGCTTTCTTCGTCAGGCAAACGCATCAAAGTGACATGGAAATCATCGGCATTATCTGCCGAACGCCACACTCCTTTTGGATTCAAAATGCGTCGCACCTGAATTACATCCACAATTACTGGCTGAAAATCTTTAATATCAGCACCATTCTTATCCACTACTTTAAATTGAACCTTTGCCTTGCGTGGATACTCGGTATATGGATTATTACCTACAAAACCGGTTTTAGTGATAAGTTCTTTTGCTCTGGTATATAACGGTATAGTAAATTGCCTCGATGTACAGGTCGTCTGATCTTCACCACCTGCTATTGAGCGCACAAAGTACATACCATTCTCATCAATTCCATTACCATCATATCCACCCGTCTTCTTTGGAGTTGTTTCATACAGACGCCAACCTATGTTATTCTTTGTATAATAATCCTTCTGTATCTTAGCCAAAGCAGATGCATCGGTCGGATATTTATTAGAAGGCGCACCTGCCAACTCTTCAGATTCAATCTTTACAACTTTGGTCTGCTGTAAGGAAAGAAATGAGTTCCACGGACCATCATCCGTTACTGCAACTTGAGAAAAGAACGATTTGTTAGGATTTGGGAATGATGTACTTCCATCGCCCCAGGGTTTCCATGAAGTCGTATTCGGATCACTACTATCATACAATATATCGGCGCGGAGTTTGGCACCTTCGGGCATGGTGCCGTTTACCTTGACCACAGCCATGGCCTTTTTATTGTAGAGATAGGAGATATACATCGGTGAGGCCACCTGTATGTTGCGGTCTTCATCGTATTCGATGTGCCAGTCAGCATCGTTGCCATATCCCTTGAAGCAAAGGGTGAGTTTGTAGTGGGTGTTGCGCTCCACGTCGTAGTTTGTCATCACATCCTTGCCGAGCATGAAGCGATAGGTGATGTCACCCTCACTGACGTGCTGGTCGGGCGACACGCAGCGATACCACGCTGTCACCTCCACATAGGTGCCAAACGGCTTATTGTCCTTATCGATATATTCGGGATATTTGTCGGGATCGGGGCCAAGTCCGGGATGGTCCACTTTGTTGTCGCCATTGGCATCCTGACGCTTATCCTTGCCTATGCCCTGCAGATTTTCATAGAAGAAGAGCGAGCGGGCCTTATATTCATGACGTTTGTCGATCATGACGGAGTCAAGGTTTTCTTTATCATCACCTTTTGCAAGGAAAGGATGTGAGATCTTGCAGACATGAAGATAGTTGTCGGGCACTATGGCGCCCTTGTCGAGCGTCTGCACATGAATGGTGTCGCCGGTGGCGTGCACGCCATTGTAGGCCGAGGCGTTCTGCGCGGGATCGATGCGCGACAGCGGATCGTCGAGATCTTTCTGGCCGGCAATGTTGTCGCGACCCAGATAGCAACCTTTGGCTATGCCTTTGATAGTGATATCCTTGACATAGATCTGCACATTATCGTAGAGTCCGCGGCCATCGAAGGCCACGGTCACTTTCGAGGCAAGACGGCGCAGCCAGCAGTGGAGGGTCGAGGTGTAGTTGGTGATCACCACGGGGCTGTCCACTCTGGTGGCGTTGCGGTCCGATTCCTTTGAGAATGCACCAAACATCTCGCTGTTGAGGCTGATCTTAGCCGGATCGGTTTCCCATTTGCGGTAGATCGACTTCAGCTGTTCGCGGGTTGCATAGTCGCTGCGGCTGAGGTCGTCGATGTTGGCGATGGCATAAATATAGTAGCGGCCTGTGGGCAGCTTCATCTTATATGTGAGGCGTCCGGAGAAGCGGTCCTGCATGTTGGCGGCCTGCTCCTCGGGCAGACGGTTGTCTGCTCTTTTATTATCTTCGTCCCAGATCACGCCGGAATGGTAGCCGCCAGCGGCGTTTTTCCACACGGTGTAGTCCTCGATGAGTTCGCCATCAATGTTGTAGATGAGCATGTGGAGCGAGGTGATGTCCTGCATGGCATCTCCATCGGTGGCGCGTGAGTTAAGGTCGGCTTCGGCGGTAGGCTCGAAGGCCACCTCCACGCTGAGGGTGCGTGTGCTGCCGTCGATTTCGCCACGGTCAGCGGGAAAATCGTCGACACACGAGGTCATGGTCAGCACCATGGCAAGCAAGGCGCCGACGGCCATAGCCATATATTTGCGATATATCTTCATCTGTCAATGCTTTCGGGTGAATAATTATTGAGGGGGCTCACTAAACCACGGGCCACGTTGGCAATGAATCCAATTCTTTCATGTTGGCGTCATACCACTTGGAGTTGTCCATGTTGTAGTAGTAATATACCTTCTTGCTCTCCTTGTCGCGGAGTATGAGCAGACCTTCAGCGGTGCGGTTTTCAAACGGATTGTCTATCACCGTTTTCTGGTCCCAGCCATAGTAAGTGTTGGTTTTGGGGGCACGGTAGCAGATGAGCTGCTGGTTCATGTCGCGTTCGAGCACGTTTCCTGTCACCGGGTCAACTGAGAGGTATGGGTCAACGATCTCCGTCACGCGGTCAAGGCCATAGTATTTACCATTCAGAGGGTTGTACCAGTAGATCAGCTGACCGTCTTCGTCCATCACCGGCACAAGGTTGACGTCGGACGACACTCCGAAACCGGGCTTCAGCGTCACCTCGGCATATGGCACCATCTGCACCTCCACATCGAGGTGGTCGGCGCGCTTGCGCAGCTCGAACTTATACCAGTTGTTGCGCAGTATGTGGAAATATTCCGTGCCATATTTGTCGATGTCGGCCTGAGAGTAGTATTTGAAGTCCACGTAGTAGGGATCGCGGTCGGCATAGGTCACTTTGAGGCGTGCCCGGGTGTTGTCAGTCGGGCGGGTGGCGTTGGGAAATTCGGGCAGATAGACTATATAGTGGCCCGATCCATCGGCCTGAAGCGGCAGCTCGGTCGACACTTCACTCGAGTATTCCGTCCACGAAGCGGGGAAACTCGGAGTGGAGATGAAGTCGGTAATGTGGCTTCCGGTCAGGTACTGGCTCTGGTCGGTCACCCCCTTGGGCAGCGGCATGGCCGCGGTCTTGTAGCGGGTGAGGCTCACCGAAGTGACAGGAGCGGAGGTTTCGTCGGCGTCGTAGACCTCGACCTTGGCCAGGGCACGCAGCAGATGAAGAGTGCCCAGATATTCGACCATGTTGGGAATCACGCGCACCGATGAGAAACTGCATACTCCAAACATCGGGATCTTCTGTTCGGCCGTCAGGTCGGGGCCCGGCAGTCCTGATGCATAGCTTATCGGCTCCGAGGCGGCGAAAAGGTCGGCAGGAGTCATCCCTGATGTGATGGTGGGATATTGACCGCGCCAGTTGGCGAGCATCACCACCTTGACCTTTCCTGTGGCGTTGACTTCAGCAGCTATATCGGCGTCGATGTTGACGCGCAGGAAATAGCGCTTCGATATGCCACCCGGAGCGTCCACCGGCATCGGGGTCACTTCGGCCGATGTGGCGTCGGCGCTACATATGAAGCGGTCTGTGCCGGTGAAGAGGGCCACCATGAAGTCGCCGCCGGTGATGTCGATATAGTTTTCAAATCCGGATCCGGCTTCATATTCGCCATCGGTGGGGATGGCGCGCGATCCGGCAGCGTTATCGATAGATTCTACGTAGAGGGAGAGGCTATAAGATGCCCGGTCAGAGTCGATGACTCCGTCGGGATCGGCGGGGTCATGGTCAGAGGCCGATGAACACGAACCCAACAGCGCCACCGCCGCCAGCATCAGCATAGCCAGCAGAGCAGTCAGAGAAATATGTCGGGTAAGTGATTGCACTTGTTATTTAAAATTATTAATTATTCCTTATTAATTATTCATTATTCATCACCTCAAAGGTCTGTGTTCCATCGCACCACGCTCCAGCTGAGCACTTTGATCTCCACGGCTACCCAGCGGTCGCTCTCGTCGAGGAAGAATGTCAGGTCATATTTATCCTGACGGTCCAGATATTCCTGGTCGTCCATGTCGGCATAGTGCGATCCTTTGGTCAGCAGCGCATAGTCAATCATCGGGATGCGCACCGTGGTGTCGCCTTCGGCGTTGACAATGTTCACGAGCATATCCTGCCCTTTGACCATGCGTCCCACGGTGTGCTCTGCCAGGCAGATGCTCTGGGTGGTCTGCGTGCGCGATGCGGGCATCAGCGCCTTCAGCTGCTCGGGTGCGCCGAAGGGGGGATTCATCGTAGCGGTGCCCACCGACAGGTGGTGGGGACGATACTCCATCATCTCGTCATCGAGCAGGGAGTTGTCCCACTCCAGATGGCCATTGGTGTCGGTGATGGAGAAGGTGAAATCGTCGGGATCTACGGGTTCACCCGAGAGGTGCTGCAGGATTATGTTGATGTCGTTGGTGTCTTTGGTGAGATAGATGGTGTATTCGCGCGAGTCGGTGTCCTTGATGATCTCCACATTGTCGAGGCGGCCATGATAGAGGCGCTTGATGTCAGCATCGACAAAGGCGCGGCCATCGGCCTCCTCGCGGTCGCGCTCAAGGTGGCAGCGCAGGTCAGAGTAGAGAGTGTGATCGGCCACGGTGAAGTGCTCACCCACACCCTCGCCACACCAGGCTATCATCGAGTATGAACCGTCGGGCAGATCGTCGGGCACGCTCATGCGGTAGTGGCCCGACTTCAGGGCCTCGCCCGACTCCGATTTCTCCCACACCACCTGGCCGGTGGCATCGTCGATCACGTAAAGCGTCACTGCATTCACCTCATAGGCAAACGCATCCGACTGATGGAGGTGACGGTCGAAGACGAAGCGCACCTTGATGTCGCAATCGCCTTCATAGTCGTATATGAGGCTGTCGCATCCGGTCAGAGCCATTCCCGCCGCCACTGAGACAGAGAGCAGACAGGCGGCACGATGGATTATGTTTTTGATGAGTTTCATCTTTCGATTGGTTTATTCTTTGATTGTAGTGTCAGTTGTTATGTTGAGGCCTGCCGCTTTTTAAGGAGAGTAGTGGCCGGCTCGTTGCTTTCGATAGGAAAAGAGTGGAAAGAGGACGAATCGGAGAAGAAGAGGATAAAATAAAGAGAAAACCGGGCGCCGAAACGCGGGGCGCCCAGCGCCCGGTCCATTCACATTATACAGATTTAAAAATCAAAAGAGATTTGATTTTCCGAAAAGAATAGTCAGATTAGAGATCTACGCTCTGACGAACGATGCGCCAAGAGAGCACGTTGATAGTAGCGCCGAGGCCGTAGGTGTCATCTTCGGGTTCGTCAGGAATGATTTCTTCACCCTTGTTCTGACCGTCACCGGGGTTGAACACACCGTGACCGAGCTTCATGATGTTGTTGACATCGATCTGATACCAGTGGTTACGAACCAGACCATACTGACCTTCGGCATTAACCTGATAGGGGTTGGCAGTTGTTGCAACTGTGTTAGCGCGAAGGTGCTTGATGGGTACAGTGTAGTATGACTTACCACCCTTGTAGGCAGTGGCCTTTGTGGTTTTTGTCAGTTCAGCCAGTGAATTATTAAGATTCTTAACAGCATCGGTGATCTTCTCAAATTTCTCAGAAGTTTCATTGTAAGCCCAGAGTTCGGTATCTTCGCCGATGGTAGTTACAATTTTCACACTACCGGTGCCATTTCCAGCAGCATCGATTTTCACATCTTCAACTCCGATCTGAGCGAAGTTATCAATGTTAGTGATCTTATCTTCTGTCACTTCGGTGTCAGTGTATTTGTAGCGATAGTAATTGAGTTCACCATTAGCATTCAGAGCTGACAGACCATATTTCAGGAACTGATCTTCGAGGAAGTAAACGCCGTTGTATAGCACCAGATCAACACCATTCTTACCTTCTTCATCAGAAGTGATAGTAGCTGTGAAGATAGCGCAAGGCACATTGGCATCGATTACACGACCTGCAGCTGTAGTACCAGTCTTTACGTTAGCGAGAGTGTTAGTAGTTTCGTAAGTGTAGACAGCGGGAATATAGCTGTTGCCTTTATCGTCCACTTCCCAAGTGTTGTCAGAAGCGTTACCGAACTGAATGTGTTTCAGCGCAGGTTCAGCTTTGCCATATTGGGTCGACATACCCCAGAAGCTACGGAAGTTGTAGGGGTTGTTCCAAGGCCATACGGTAGAAGCTACAGTGAGTGCCTTGTCAGTGAAATCAACACCCTTGGTGAGGTAGTTGTCGAGGTTCTTTGACAGATAGCTTTCTTCTTCAACATTGGTTACCTGGAAGCCATCGATGGTAACGTAGAGAGTAGTCTTGGAAATAGCATCGCTGTTATCATTATTCTCTTCACCGGCAATGGTAACTTCAACAGCCTGAGTCTTCTTAGCTACGTTCATCGACACCTTGGAAGCCACGCGTTCAACATAGACAACAACAGGGTTTGTTACGTTAGCAGGGGTAGAACCGGTCTTGGGCTCTGTGAAGAAATGCTCCTCGTTAACTACGTTTACATATGGATAAGTATCATCATAGAGGGCATTGTTAGTTTCTGCATCTTTATGGAGTCCTCCATCAAAGAATGAAGAAGTAGACATGATGAAGTTTTCACCATTCTTAATGTCAACGGGCTTCTTAGCAGTAGCAGCCAGAGTCATTTCAGGTTCGAAAGTGGAGGGGCAGTTCACCACAGTAAGCATATACTTGGGCATACCCTTTTCTTTCAGACCTTTGAGCACGAGCATGGTGTTTGCCTTGAACTCGATATTCTGGTTAGGAGTGGTTGCAGTGCCATCTACAGCGTAGACATTGGCCTCGTTCACGAATACGCCGTCTTCAGTATAGAAGAAAAAGCGGGCTGAGGTAACATTGTGTTCCGTCTTATCGCCATTCTCATAAGTTCCATCTGCCGGATTCAGTGGAGTAGAAGGCACATCATCAGCACGGCTTTCAGCTGCATCCTGAATGTTCACCATCATGTAGAGGGTAGACTCATCAGCAAATCCGCCGTTGTTGTTGCCGCCCATGGGCTCGTCGCTGGAGCAGGAAGCAGCCAGGGAGATCACTGCCATACCTGCAAACAGTTTTGCAAATTTGTTCATTTGTGAAGTAATTGGTTAATGGTTAATTATTTGTTTTGTTTTTTCTGATTATTGTTTGTTTTCCTGTTCGGTTTCGCGTATGCGATCCACTGAGTAGGTCACGGGATAGTAGTCGCGGATGGCCTCAACGCTGCGTATATATTCATCGGCATGAGGCACTCCCGCCTCGCGGGCTATGTTGAAGTAGCGCAGAGCTTCGGCATGATCGCCACGCTTGGCTGCTATGACGCCGCGTGCGAAGTCGGCTTCAGCCGTCCGGCCCGCTTTGAGCAGATAGCTCTGGGCTCGGTCGAGGTTGCCACGGCGCATTTCGATGTTGGCGGCGTTGAGGTTTGAGCCGGGATCGTCGGGATAGACCTCGACAGCGGTTTCAAACACGTCGCAATATTCCTGACTGCCTTCGGGATAGGACTGGGCGAGGGTGTAGAAGTCCACATTGCGCAGGCGGGTGGGATCGGCTTCATACACCCGGCGTATCTCGGCCAGATCGGTGTAGGTGCGTATGGAGTAGCGCACGGTGTAGTCCGAGTGGCGCAACCAAGGATAGATCTGCTTGAGAATCACGGAGTAGTCCTCGGGGAAACGCTGACGTATGGTGTGGTCCTTGGCATCGAATCCGAGAGGCGAGTCGATGATTTCGAGTATCTCGGTGCGATGGTCAATCTTGTAGTCGAGCGAATCGCGCAGATAGGCGCACAGACCGCCCCAGTCCTCAGGCTCATAGCTCGAGGTGATGGTGGTGTCGGGAAATGAGTAGAGGTCACGCACATAGCGGCGCAGGGTCTCCGTACGGCCCTTGGCCAGGCGCACGTTGTTGTCATAGGGGCCTTCGGGCGAGGCGAAGCCCTTGATGTGGACGTGGGTGATGGTGGCGTCGTTGTCGTTGCGCACATAGTCGATCGAGTTGATGATCTTGGCCAGCTCGCGGCGGTTGATCATGTAGTCGGGCTTGAGCTCGGTGCGGTTGACCACGAAGGTGACAAACGCGCTGCCGCTCAACTCCTTGATCACCGGACCGGCATTGACCGGCGGGGCAAACACATATTCCTGGATCAGGGCGGGACGCTCAGTGCGGATGCGCGCCAGTTCGATGAGTCCGTTGGCGCTCGTGCCGGGCACGGGGCGCGGGGTGGCGCAGCAGTTGGCAGCCTGTTCGCGCATCTCGACGGTGCAGTTGCCCATCCACTCCTCGAAGGGGAGCGAAGCGGAGAAGGTGGCATGTCCGGCCTTCTCGCCCGAGCGGTACACGCGGCGGCTCTCATTGTCGAGTCCTCCGTTGCGCATGTGCCAGTACCAGCGGTTGCGTCCTGCGATGATCACGTCGCGCAGGCTCACGCTCCGCTCGCCGTCGGCGCTGATCACCATCGGGGTGAATATGATCTCGCGGTCTTTGGGGAGCTTGATGTCCGACAGGCGCAGGTCGATGTCCACCTGAAGCGTGCCGGTCTGTTCGTTGACCGCCACATTCATGTCATATACTTTAAGAGCCGACGAATAATCTGCGGCGTTTGCCGTAGCGACCGTTGCCACAAAAAGCATCAGGGCAGCCGATATGTTGTATAAGAGTCGTTTCATCAGAACACGTAGATTAAGTTCACGGCTATTTTAGTGGGACCGTAGTAGTTATGATGGAGATGCTCACGCGTTTTCTTGCCGCAATCGGCACAACGGAATTCATCGAAGCGCGCATGGATCCAGCCTATGCCCAGCTCAGCCTCGATGTTCCAATGCTTGGAGAGGATCCATGAGTAGCCATAGGCTATGCCGGCGCCGCCCATCCATCCCTGATAGCGATGGTCGGAGAGGCGGGAGAAGTCGGTGCCGAGAAATTTGACGTTGTTGTCGAGATTACCCCAGTTGAACTGACCGCCGAGCACGTGCACACCGACAAAATGTCCGGCAAAGCGCTGACAGAACCAATAGCGCAGTTCCGGCTTGAGCTGCCACTGCTTGAAATTGTGGTCATTGACAGTCCAGGCATTGATCAGGCCGGTCAGGTCTACACTCCATTTCGGAGCAAGACCTGCCTCGATGCTCAGCGACGGAGTGAGTCCTACATCGGAGAGCAGATTGGTCTTTAGGGCCACATGTTGTGCACGGAGGCTGAAAACGCTCAGCACAAACGCCACAATCAAGGTTAAGGTTCGTATTTTCATATATCAGTTCCGTTTCGGGGATATCCGATGATTGGTTCTTCAGTTTTTTAAATCTGACATTTAGACAAGACAAAGCCTCACATCCGCGAAGCTGCCGAAGCCGGAGTGAGGGTCAGCGGAGCATTCGGCATGACACACAAAAAGAGGGGTCAACCAGCCGCGATGGCGACCGATCAACCTCAGCAAACTCAGCTCCCGCGTCCGCGGCAGTAAGCGTAATATGTTATAGCACAGCGATTTAGCGCTATGAATGGGGGGGGGTAATTTCCTCCGTTCAGAGTGCTATGGTGTGCAAAAGTGTCAGAATATAAAGGTTGTGTATTCATCTATAGGAAGCTTTCACTAATCTAAATAGGCCATTTTTAATGGGATGCCTCATTCAATCAGCACGCAAATTTACACATTTTCCGAAAAATGAGCAAATTTTGCAGAGTTTAACCAATGTTAATTTTTCAGACACCCACCTTATCAACCTTTTCGTAAGTTACCGACTTACGGAACTTGAATCAGCGGAATAGGCGCCAAGAGTCAGCCCGCGGGCCACTCCGCGGGGATCGGCCTGCGGCAGAAGCGGATGGTCAAGAGCGGGATCGGCAGCATCCAGAACGGGAGAATCAGCCAACGGAGTGTAAGGGAAAAGATAATCCGTGAGCGAGTAGTCGAGCATCGGGTCAGTTTCCCAGATACAGGACTGGAAATTGTCATCGTCCTCGCCTCCGACCGCAAACATGCAGTTGCGGAAATAGATCGGCAGCAGCAACACCTCGTCGGCCTCGGCCACTCCGAAGCCCACGGGCGCCCCTCGCCCATAGATAACAGAATTGGTAATGTCGAGCCTCACTGCAGCCGGATCGGGCATCTCCACGATGGCCAGCGAAGGGTAGGAAAACAGATACCAGTTGGCCAGAGTGCAACGGTCGAACCGGAAATTTCCACCGGCAAGAAGCGCCAGCGCATCGCGGGCATTGCTAAGCTCACAACCCACGGCCGTAACCGCCGTCGAGTCGCTTGCTGTCAGCAGCACCGAGCCGGAATTGGCCAGACGGCAGTTGATCAGCGTTATGTCGGCCAGAGAGTCGAGCGCAACGCCCTGACAGGTGTTGACAATGCTGACATGACTCAGCATATTGCCACGGGAGCCTTCGGCAAACCGCACGCCCTCCCACTGGTTGGACATCACATCGTAGGATATGTCGGCTACCACAGAGCCGGTGCGGTCACCGCGCATCACCACCGGCGCCTGGACGGAGCCTTCGGCACGCAGCACCCCCTCGACCACCATGGCCGCACGGTCATGGAAGAGCAACGACGTTCCAGGCGCGAGAGTGAGAGTGGCCCCGGCCACCACCCGCAGAGTGTCGGTGACCAGATAGGGCCTGTCGGCCGTGAAGGTCACATCGCCATCGACCTCAAAGCCTTTCAGCTCGATGCCGTCGACGCTCCGGGCAGTGACTGCCACGGAAGAGGTGACTCCATTGGTGACCACATCTATATAATCAGTGTGCAGATTCTCGCCGATAAGTCCCGATGGGGGAAATGTGGCCTCTACAAACACATAGATGGAATCTTTCGGACGAATCTCCACATCAGTGAACTCCGACGCCGAAGCGCCGTCGACATTGATGCGGAACATCTCGCCTGAACGGAGCCTCACCGAACTGAGGCGCAACTGCTTGGAGCAGGGGTTATGTATGGTCATGGCATAGGTCGGCGACGGACGTCCCTCAAACTGCAGACCGAGGTCGAGAGTGTCGGTGGAGAATCGCGGCTGTGACGACGGCGAGTTGTCAAAGCCATCTTCAATACATGCCGTGAAACCAATACACACGGCCAACGCCAATATCAGGAAATGCAAAATACGTGTCATTAATGCATTAACGCAGACAGGTCACACAAAATTGTGTCACATGCCTCCTGCAACAGGTCGAGCACCAGTTCAAAACCCTCCGCGCCCTCATAATAGGGATCGGGCACATGGTCATAGCGGCTTCCGGGTGAGAAAAACTCAGCCATTGCATGAACCTTTCGTGCATCCTCGACCGAAGGGGCCAACTGACGCAGATCGTAGAGATTGGAGGCATCCATGCCGATGATCAGATCGAAATCGGCAAAATCCTCCACGCTGACCCTACGGCTGCGATGTGTCAGATCGTAACCGCGTCGCGAAGCGTGGAGCCTCATCCGCCTGTCGGGCAGATCGCCGGAATGATAGCCGCTGGTTCCGGCCGAATCGACCTCGATGAGCCCCGACAGTCCACGGCTCTCCACTTCGGCCCGCATTATGCCCTCGGCAGCCGGAGAGCGGCAGATATTACCGAGGCACACAAACAGGATCCGCACTTTCTCTTTGCCTTTCAACTCACTGAGGCATTCAGTATCTCTTTGGTTTACCATAATCGCACATAAGTTAGTTACAAAACTCACAAAATTAACGAAAATAATCGGATTACTATTATGGCGTATAATCAGGCAATCCGATGTAGAGTAGTTTTAACACGACATTTAACACGCTGTTAATAAAATAATAACTAACTTTGCACCCAGCTTAGCGATAAGCAACCATGACTACACTTAAACCAATCAATACCAATTTTTCATGAAATTAAACTCTACCATTCGTCTGGGCGCATTGGCTGCTGTGACCGCAGTATGTACCCTGACCTATGCTGCGGCTTCAGGCCAGCATGATGTAGCAGGCAGCAATGCCTCAACCCTTGCAGAGGGCGACAAATATCTGGGCCCCGGATATCTCGACTGCGATGGCACCCGCTACATGACAATTCCACACGCTGAAGAATTTGACATCGAAGCCGGAGGCCAGATGACCATCTCGGCCCGTGTATGGCTCGACAGCTACGGCACACACAGGGGCATCATCAGCAACCGATTCCACTCCGCAACTTCAAGCTCGACAGGCAACGGTTCAACCACCGGCTACGACATCTATGGCGGATACTCAGCCGCCAACTCGATGTCTAACAACGTGAACATGAACAAAGGTTCATGGAACAACATCGGCCACGTGTGGTGCAACACTCTCGGCACTGAAACATGGCAGACCGTCACCTGGGTGTTCGACGGCCAGAATGGCGTGTCGAAGATCTATCTCGATGGCGAGCTCAAGGACACCCGCTCGGGTAACGACCTGAAAAACTATGCCATCAACCCGCAGGGCGACATCCTCGTCGGCTCCCGCTACAACCTCAACGCATATCCCTGCGCTGTTGATGCCTCGCTCAACTGGCTCGGCAAGATCGCCGACGTGCGCTTCTACTCAACCGCGATGAGTGCCGAAGAAGTGGCTCTGCTTCACGAAGTCACAGTGGGCCCTGAAACCGAAAACCTCATCGCTGCCTATGACTTCAAGGATATAAACGGCTACACCGTAACCGACATCTCAGGCCATGGCCATAACGGCACTCTGGTCGGATTCCCCGAATACGTGTTGGGTTCCGTGATCACCATCAACCAGCCCCAGTATGGCGAAGGCACCGTTACCGTGAAAAACGGCGATGAAGCAATCGTGACCGGCCAGCGCGTTGAAGACGGCACCACCCTCACCGTGGAAGCCACTCCCGCCGAAGGATATCTGCTCAGCGCCATCATGGTCAACGATGCCGCAATCGAAGGCGAATCGTTCGTTGTGGACGGTGAAACCACCGTCAGCGCCACTTTCGAGCGCGACCCCTCGGCTCCGTCGAAGGTGCTGGTGTTCGACATGGGCGAAGATGGCTCACGCTACTACCGCATTCCCGCTCTCGTCACTGCAGCCGACGGATCGCTCGTGGCTCTGGCCGACAAACGTGGCGATGCTCTGGGCGATCTGCCCAACACCATCTCCATCGTGGCCAAGCGCTCGACTGACGGAGGCAAAACATGGTCGGATGCCGTGACAATCGCTCAGGGCAACGCCGCCGAAGGCAAAACCTATGGCGACCCCGCCGTGGTGCTCGACCGCAACACCGGCAAACTCGTGGCAGTATTTGCCGGCGACACCGGTTTCTTCGTGTCGACCCCCACAAACCGCGCCGGATTCTACGTGTCGACAAGCTCTGACAACGGCATCACCTGGACCGAACCCCGCGCCATCACCGATCAGGTATATCAGAGCAACTGGTACGGCGCCTTCTGCGCTTCGGGCAGCATGCTCCAGACGGCCGACGGCAAGATCATGTTCGTGTCAAACACACGCCTCAGCTCAAAACAATACGTAGCCGATGTGTATGAATTTGTATGCTGCTCGGAAGACGGTGGCGAAACCTGGAGTGTGATCAACAACGACAGCCGCATCCCCGCTGCCGGCAACGGCAATGAGTCAAAGCTCGTTGAAACATCCGACGGCACCCTGATCATGAGCATCCGCTCATCCGGCCTGCGCCGCTTCTCCAAGTCGACCGACGGTGGCAAAACCTGGTCACCGGCTGAAACTGTCAAGGATCTCATCGAACCCGACTGCAACGGCGACATCATCGTCTATCCCTCGACCGACGGACAGACCCGCATGCTCCACTCCCTCCCCGCAAACGCATCAACCCGCCGCGACGTAGCCATATATCTCTCCTACGATGAAGGCAAGACATGGCCTGTGAAAAAGCAGCTACTCGACACCTATTCGGCTTACTCCTCGCTGACAGTGCTCCCCGACGGAACAATCGGATGCCTCGTCGAAGAGGGCAAATGGGACAGCAACATCCCCGGTGAGGATGGCTTCCGCATCTATTACATGAACTTCACCCTCGACTGGCTCACCGATGGAGCCGACGCTCCCGTTGTAGACCCCAACGAAGTGTTTGACGGCACTCTCAACTGCGACGGCACCCGCTACATGACAATTCCCCACGCTGAAGAATTTGACATCGAGGCCGGAGGTCAGATGACCATCTCGGCAAAAGTGCGCCTCGCCGAATATGGCGAACACCGCGGCATCATCAGCAACCGCTTCCACTCCGCCACTTCAAGCTCGACCGGCAACGGCTCAACCACCGGCTATGACATCTATGGCGGATACTCGGCTGCCAACTCAATGTCTAACAACGTGAACATGAACAAAGGTTCATGGAACAATATCGGGCACGTGTGGTGCAACACTCTCGGCTCTGAAACATGGCAGACCGTAACCTGGGTGTTCGACGGACAGAACGGCGTGTCGAAGATCTATCTCGATGGCGAGCTCAAGGACACCCGCACAGGCAACGACCTGAAAAACTATGCTATCAACCCGCAAGCCGACATCCTCGTCGGTGCCCGCTACAACCTCAACCTTTATCCCTGCGACGTGAACCCCTCCACAAACTGGATCGGCAACATTGACGATGTGCGTTTCTACTCCAAGGCTCTAACCGAAGAAGAGGTGATCGCCGACATCAATGCCACTGTCAACAGCGAAACCCCCGACCTGATCGCCGCCTACGACTTCGCGGAAATCAAGGGCCAGACCGTAACCGACATCTCAGGCAACGGACATGACGGACAGCTGGTAGGATTCCCCTCAAGCCCCGTTTACTACAACGTCACCATCAGCGAATGCGAACATGGCACTCTGGCCGTGTTCAACGGCGACACCGAAGTGATGTCAGGCCGCAAAATCGATGGCGGAACTGAACTGACAGTAGTGGCAACCCCCGCCGGCGGATATATGGTTGAAAATGTAACCGTCAACGGCACCCCGCTCGAGGGCGACACCTTCGTGCTCGAAGAAGACGCCGTAGTGGCTGCATCCTTCGTACGCGACCCCTCGCAGCCCGTCAGCTACGTTGAACCCTCCGGCGACGGCGCTTCCGACACCAACTGCTACGTTGAAACCGCCTCCACCACAGGAGCCGTGGCCGACATCAACATAACCCGTTCGGCTAAAAACGGCGAAAACTATGAACTGTGCGATGATCAGATCATCGAAGTATGTCCCGGTCTGACATTCTCGCTCCGACTGCAGGCAAAACGCACCAACGAAAGCACCGCCTCGGCCCCCACTCCCCAGGACCTCCGCTACTGCGTGGCCTACATCTTCTCCGACTGGAACTGCGACGGCGAGTTTGAAAACGAAGTGCCCACCAATGACCTGTTCAGTGCTAAAAAATACTACGGTTATTGGAAAAATGATGCCGGCTTCCCCGGCAACATCGCCGCAAACTTCGACCACACGCTCGACATCACCCACACCTTTGAAGTGCCGGCCGATGCCCCCTACGGCGACTCACGCATCCGTGTGATCTACACCGAAGCATGGGACAACAACGTGGCCAACGACGCCGTTACCGGCAACTATCAGGCAATCAACAAAGGCTATGCCTACGACTATCTGGTGAAATGCGGCGAAAAGACATCGATCAATGAGATCGACGCCGACAACGCCGAAGCTGAACTCTTCTCCATCCAAGGCATCCGCGTTGCCGGAAAGCCCGCTCCTGGCATCTACCTCAAACGTCAGGGCAACAAGACCGTCAAAGTCATCGTAGCCGAATAAACAGGACTCTGACATAACACATTATCGGAAGGGACCGTTTGACACACTCGTCAGACGGTCCCTTTGTAATAACTTTACCGTAAATAAATGTGTGTAAATGATGAAAACCATTTTTTCCGCTTGGAAAATTTGATTAAGCGAAAAAAAGTATAATTTTGCACTTAATAATCCGACAAACATTAAAACTAACAGATATGACTCGAACCATCACCATTAAACAACCCTCTCAAAGGATGATTCAAGTCTTTGATTCCTTGAGAGTAAAAAAGCATCAGCAGATTGAGAAACTGACGAAAAAGAAGGAGTGTGTCTTTACTGTAAAAGTGTAATATGGACATCTCTTTTGACATAAGTAACGATAAGGTCGATCAGGTAAGCATAGTGATTAGTGTTTACGTCGATTACTCTCCATCGCCGTGTAGATAATTTTGATTTTAGGAACCCAAGATGATGAGCGAATCGAACTACCACATAGGTACGCTGCCTCACCTTCATTTGGTCGATACCATGATTTGTAAATACGATGTTTATTGTTCATTTTATGGAAATATTCCATAACACTGCACTTCTTAATGCCGTGGTAAAGAAGCAAATGTTTCTTGGCTTGTGAATAAGAAACAACAGTATTGCATAAATCACAAATGATTTTCCTATTTTTCATAACCCAAATTTACAAATAATTCTTTTAACACCAATAACCAGGGTGCACTAAGCAATTTTTTCGTAAATTTGCGGTTACATACGATTTAATTATGACCGACAACAACGAAAAGACCCCATTGGTAGGAATGACGCTTGAGCAGTTGCGACAAGTGGCTGCCGAATGTGGTATGCCGGCATTCACCGCCAAGCAAATGGCCAAATGGCTCTATGAGAAACGTGTAACAGAGATAGACCTGATGACCGACTTATCGAAGCGCGGACGCCAAGCCCTGGCCGAGCGCTACGAAATCGGGCGCTGGGAGCCTAAAGCGGCTGCGGAAAGCTCGGACGGGACAGTGAAGTATCTGTTTGACGGAGTCGGCGGACGCGATGTTGAGGCCGTGTTCATCCCCGATCATGACCGCGCCACGCTCTGCGTGTCGTCACAAGCCGGATGCCGGATGGGATGCCGCTTCTGCATGACAGGCCGCCAAGGATTCCACGGGCAGTTGTCGGCCTCAGCAATCATCAACCAGGTACTCTCGATTCCACGGAGCACAGACCTCACAAACATAGTATTCATGGGCATGGGCGAGCCGATGGACAATCTGCCCGCAGTGCTTCAGGCTATAGAAGTGCTAACCGCGCCATGGGGACTGGCATGGAGCCCGAAGCGAATCACCGTGTCAAGCATCGGCAAAATCAAGGAACTGAAAGTGCTTCTGGAACAGACCAAGGTCCACGTGGCCATAAGTCTGCACTCGCCCTACTCTGCCGAACGCGAACAGCTGATGCCGGTGGAGCGCGCTTATCCGATCACGGAAGTTATAGCCCTGCTGCGTGACTATGACTTCGCACACCAGCGCAGACTCTCGTTCGAATACATCATCTGGCGCGGCATCAACGATGATCTGCGCCATGCCGATGCTCTGGCCCGACTACTCAAAGGGATGGACTGCCGCGTAAATCTGATACGCTATCACTCACTGCCCGGATCAGACCTGCGCAGCGCGTCGGAAAGTGTGATGACTGCATTCCGCGACAGACTCAACACCCTCGGTATAATAGCTACGATCCGCGCTTCCCGCGGTGAGGACATCCAGGCTGCATGCGGAATGCTCGCCGGCGAAGCCCGACAAAAATGATCTCTCTGGTCATCCCGGTGTATAACCGGGCCAACATCGTGGGGAGAACGCTCGCCAGCATCGATCAGCAGACCTTGCAACCCGACAAGGTGGTGTTGGTCGACAACAATTCCTCTGACTCCTCTCTCAAAGTAATCACGCAGTGGGCCGAAAGCAGAAACCATGCGGTAGTGGTCGGAGAGATGACCCCGGGCGCTGCAGCCGCGCGTAACAGAGGACTGCGTGAGGTCGGCTCGGACTACGTGATGTTTTTCGACAGTGACGACATCATGCCACCGCGCCACATCGAAGAGGTGACCGCCGCACTCAAAGACGCAGGGTTGCCCAAGCTCGGTGCTTTCGATGCCCTGATCCACACTCTCGATGGACGCAAACTGCAGAGGCCTTACAGGAGCGGGGCATCTCCAATGTTCAACCAGATATTCCATGGATTTCTGTCCACTCAACGGATGGTGATGACATCAACGCTTATACGATCCATAGGCGGATGGAACGAGGACCTTCCGGCCTGGAACGATCTGGAACTCGGCGTCAGATTGCTCGCCTCCGGAGCAACTCCGGCACGCTTACGGCTATCGACTCCGGTAGACATTATCAGCGGCTATGAATCCATCACCGGCAACGGATTTGCTCATGGCGCAGGAAAGTGGGAACGTTCGCTCGACAGTTGTGAACGGGCTCTCCGCGCTGCCGGACTCAATGCCGAAGCAGATCTGATCGACTATCGGCGCGCGATCCTCGCCGGATTCTACCGCAAAGAGGGGAAGCGACAACTCGCCGACAACCTTATGGCGACAATCAGTCATCGAAAGACCTTCATGAAGATAATTGCACTGTATGTGGCTGCCGGAGGCCGCGGAGTGGCCGAATTTGCTAAAATATTCCGATAGATACCATGTCAACTCTCATTCTCCTCACAGAATCATATCCACTTGGGGGGCTGACTGAGTCCAGCTTCATCGCTCCTGAGATAGAGTTCCTGGCACATGACTTCGACCGCGTGATAGTGGCGCCAGTGATGAACCGCGGCAACCAATTGCCACTGCCGGAAAATGTGGTTGTCGACGAGTCGCTTCTTAATCGGCCAGGGACAATGGCTAAAGCTGCATCGCTGTTACGGCCGGACACATGGATAAGGCTCAACAATGACGGTGGCTACATCCACTCCTGGCGCAAATGCGTGGCAGCGCTCGCATTCACCACATATGCCCATCATTACCGGAAGTTGCTCAACGGCATGATCCATCGTTGGAAACTTGATCTGAACGACACGCTGTTTTATACCTTCTGGTTTGACTTCCGCACGGCCGCCCTATCCGGCATAAAAGGGGCGAGATTTGTTACCCGCGCACACGGTTACGATATTTACGATTCTCAAAATCCGTTCATCAGCCACAGCTGGCGCAACGACACCTTCCGCGCCATTCTGAAATGCTTTCCCGTTTCGGGACATGGAGCCGACTATCTTGGCGCCGACTATCCCGACTGGCAGGAGAAGATCGCAACCCGACGGCTCGGCTCGGCCACGCCTGTGGGCGTTAATCCGCCTGAGCCGGGTCAGGCTCTCACAGTGTTGAGCATAGGCCGTGTGGCTCCCGAAAAGCGGGTGGATCTGATGTTGAGATCCATTGATGAACTGGCCCGATCAATGCCCTCACAGCAATTTCATTGGCTCCACATAGGCTCCGGTAGCGAAAAGGCGATGATCTCACTCCGGCAGCTTGCCGGCAATGTGGCCACAAATCTCACGGTGGAGTTCGCAGGAGCCATGGACAATGCCGATATTCACCGCTTGCTCGCGAGCCGCCATTTCGACTTCTGCATGATGCTCAGCTCGAGCGAGGGGCTGCCGATAGCGGCTTGCGAATCGTTGAGCTACGGCATCCCGGTGGTGGCCTCGGCCGTAGGGGGACTGCCGGAGATAGTGATCGATGGAAAAACCGGCATACTGCTCTCCCCTCACCCGTCGCCGGCGGAGTTTGCGCGAAGGGTTTCTGCCCTGATACCCGATCTGCAATCCATGCGCGGCTCTGCCAGAAAATTATGGGAAACTGAATTAAACGCCTTACCCCTGCGACAGGCGTTCGCCAGTGAATTACGTAGCATCTTAGATCATGAAAGTTACAGTCATAGTGTTGACCTATAACCAAGCCGACACCATAGGTCGCACTCTTGATTCGATCCTGGCCCAGAGAGTGAACTTCGACTATGAGATTCTCATCGGTGATGATGCCTCGACAGATGCCACCCGCCATGTCTGCGAGGAGTATCAGTCGCGTCATCCCCAGACCATCCGTCTAATGCCGCAAGCGCCCAACAAGGGGGTTACCCACAACTATTTCGATTGCCTGGAAAATTCCACGGGCGAATACATTGCCGATTGTGCCGGCGATGACTGGTGGGTGGATCCTCTGAAGCTACAACGACAGGTTGAGTTTCTGGACCGCCACAAGGATGTGGCGCTGGTACACTCGGCCTGGCGCTCCGTCGACTCCTCCACAGGCAAAACCGGACCCGACATCGTGCTCGGGCCGGAATCGATTACCCCGGGGCGGGAGATCCTGCTGGCGCTGCTGCGCCACGAGCAACCTCAGCCCATACATTTGTGCACTGCAATCTACCGGCGCTCAATGCTAATGACAGAGTATGAGGCCGACCGCAATCTGTTTCGCAACGGATGCGCAGAGGATCTCCCTGTCATGGCCATGCTGTGTGCACGTCACCCGATCGGATATCTGCCGCAGGTTGTGCTCAACTATTCAGTCAGAGGAGCCGCGAGCGTGAGCAATCCGGCCAGTATGGCCCGCGCCGCAGCCTTCTACCGCGGAGCCATCGGACTGACAGCCTCAATAGCCCGGAAGACCGGGGTGGAGATTAAGGCTATAACCCCGGCACTCAGACGCCTTCACGCCTACGCGCTCTATCTGGCCGTTGAGAGCGGATCAGAAAACGCGGTGACTGAGCTCGAACAGCTCCGGACTCAGATCGGCGTGCCCCCGACGCCAAAAGCCCGGGGCCGGCTGCTGCTGTATAAACTCAGAAAAATATTTTCCTAAACCATAAACCTAACCAACAATGAAAACCCGATTTTTGACGGTTGTGACGCTGATGCTGCTGGCATGCTTCACCACTCTCCAGGCAGCAGAGTTCATCAACCTGACACCCCGACCGGCAGCCATCACCTCCGGCCACGGAACGCTGGCACTTCCTCACGGATTCACCGTGGGCAACATCTCTAAACTGCCAGCCGACATGGCATCAGAAGTCACCAAGTTTGTCAACGCCATCAACGCCGCCACACCACTCAAGGCAAAATCAGTATCTAAAAAAGGGCTTATCAACGTAAGTGTCGACCCATCGCTCCCCGATGAGGGCTATCAGCTGTCAGTGACCCCAAAAGGCGCATCAGTCAAAGCATCGTCAGCCGCCGGTCTGTTCTATGCGTTCCAGACCATCAAAAAGCTATTACCGGCCAATGTCATGGCCGGAGTAATGGGCGATGACGTTACCACGTATAAACTCCCGGAAGTAGAGATAACCGACCAGCCGCGCTACCCCTATCGTGGCTTCATGCTCGACGTGAGCCGCCATTTCTTCGATGTCAACGAAGTGAAAAAGATGCTCGACATCATGGCAATGTATAAGCTCAACCGCTTCCATTGGCATCTGACCGACGACCAGGGATGGCGTCTGCCGATGGACAAATATCCCAAACTGACCGAAGAGGGCGCCACCAACCGCAACATCCTGCGCACTGACTTCGATCAACAGCGTCAATGGCGAGAAGGCCTCGACACCCCTTACGGACCGTTTGCCTACACCACCGACGAACTTAAGGAGGTGGTGGCCTACGCCAAGGAACGTCATATAGAGGTGATGCCCGAAATCGACATGCCCGGACATATGGTAGCTGCAATCCATGCCTACCCCGAGTTCAGCACCGATCCTGAAAGCACCATTGCTAAAGCGGCCGGAGTAGACCTCGACTCAGAACCCGTGGCCCAGAACGCCGACTCACACTTCACCCACAACATCTGGAACATCGGAGGAGTGTCGCGCGACGTTCTTGACATCTCCAACCCAAAGGTCATTCAATTTGCGAAAGACGTGGTCGATGTGTTGGCCGAAGTGTTTCCCTATGACTACATCCATATCGGTGGCGACGAATGCCCCACATATGCCTGGGAAAAGAGCGCATCATGCACAGCTTTGAAAGATCAGCTCGGACTGTCGAGCCACCGCGCGCTGCAATCATGGTTCACAAAGCAGATTGCCGAATATGCCTCACAGACCCATGGCAAGAAAATCATGGGATGGAATGAACTCATCACCGACAACGGGGCCGACATGGAGATGACCAAGGCTCTTGACCCGGTGATCATGTGTTGGGTCGGAGCCGACTACTCAGCCGACTTATCGCAGAAAAACGGGTTGAAACACATTTACACCCCACACGATGGCGGCTACTACATCAACCGATGCTATCGCGGATTCGATAAGGTCGGCGCTGTGGGCGATGGAGCACTCAGCCTGTCCTACAACACCAATCCGCCGGAAACCGACCTCTGTATTGGTGTTCAGGGCACATTCTGGAGCGAACAGGTCGACCGCGACCGTGATCTCGAATATCAGAGCCTCCCACGCCTCATTGCCATCGCAGAACATGGATGGACTCCCGCATCGCTCATGGACTATGATGACTTCATGAAGCGTGCACAGGCCGACATGGAGCTCCTCGACCTTGCCGGCTATAACTACGCGCGCCACCAGCTCGTGAAACCCGAGCAGGCAAAATAACCCGCTTACTACCGATAATTTCCACGCACCCCAAAGCCATCAAGGCGTTTGGGGTGCGCTGTGTTTCGACAGATAGAGCATATCCCTGAGCTGAACGCCCTCTTCTATTATCGGATGGTCATAGTTGTCGGTAAAAAAGTCCTTGATGCGATGGGAATATCTGAAGCCACACATTTCATAGAAGCGTAACGTCGATGGAGTTTCTCCCGTGCCCAACATAATCACGTGGCCGGGAAAGCAGGATTCGACATATGACAACATCGCCCTGCCGAAACCACGTCGCTGCATCTCCGGCTCGACTGCCAGATTTTTCACTTCCACACAATGGTCGGATTCAATGGTAACCACACAGACCGCCACCACTCTCTCGTCAAGCATTCCCACATAAATGCGGCCTTGTGGCAGATAGCGGCTGATCATCGCTTCCGATTCATCCCCGATCAGCAGCAATGGCATCAGGTGGCGGAAATCGCCACCCGACTCCTCAATGCGTAACTGATCCAATGAGCGCTTGTCGGTCATGAAGCAAAATTACAAAAAAGTTGCTAAGTAGGATGTATAAATTAGTTATCGTATTGAATGTGGTATAATATGAGTAGGATTTCAAATGGCTTTGATGGCGCAATGGGGTTCCATTGTAACTGAAAAGCCGGTTGAAAGCATGCCATAGAATGCTACGGGCAATGCATTAACTAATTTGTTCATCCTACTTAACGCCTAATCGGCTTATCAGCGCTTTGGCTGCTTGTTAAAGCGCCATTGCACATGCACCAGCACATACGACGGGATCACATTGCTCACCGTTTCTGTCCGTGCCTGTGCATTGACCGTATAGGCTATATTACTCAACTGATGCAACAGATCATAGCCATCGGCCACAAACACCAGCGAGCCGCTAAGTATCGACTTGGTCAACCGGGCATTCCACACCAGATCGGTGGTATTCAGCCGGCTATCTGCAAATCCACGGCGCGTGTAGAGTGTCAGATCGGTGCTCACTCCCCAGTTTTTTGGAAGATTAAGCACTGCGGTAGCTCCATACTTACACATCCACGATGTAAAGTCCGTGAAGCCTGCATCCGAACTGAAATAACGGTTTACGCGCCCCTCAGCATGCGCCGACACCCGATGACGTCCGGTCTTCCAATTGAATTTCAACATTTCAGAAACAGAAATACCATCAACTTTACGCTTCGACAAGTTCTCCAACAATTGGAGTCCTACAAAATCCGTACTTCTATAATAGCTTCCCTCAGTGTTAGACGCGATGCTAAACTTCTTATTTCCTCCAAACATGAAGTCACACTGATATCTTGCCTGTGCAGTTCTGTTACCATCGATGTTGTAGTTACAATATGTCTGTACTCCTGAAACGGGGTTGAGCGCCACAGCTGTTGCCAAACCATTGATCTTCTCATCATAGCTCAATCCGATGGTATGCATCAGTTTGTCAGATTGCGACTTGTTTGTAGTAAAAGACAACGACAGCAAATTTCCATCTTTAAGATCCGGATTCCCAAGCATAATTCTCAACGGATTCGTAACCGGCCGTGACACCATCGCTTGCATCGGTACTTTCGAGGGAAAAAGATATAACGATAGATTACTCATCCACCCATTAGGATTTATCACATCCCCTCGCTTCCTGATACTATAAATCGTCAGATTGATTTTTATATCAGGAAGAAACGAAAATCTGTCATAGCTCAAAGATTGCTCATTGGCATATTGGGAATAACGGTAACTTCTGTCACTGAGAGTCAATGATGCGGTAGCATTGACACCTACATTTATCTGTGTAGAGTTCAATTTGTTGAGATTTCCTATATTTACATCAGCCTTCCATCCGATTCCAACGGTATGATCCTTCTCAAACTGACGATCATCGTAACTGTTTAGCAGATCAATTTCCATCTGATTTTCCCTATACGATGGAAGCATCATCCCTTGTGTGATGTGTTCAACGTTTTGATAAAACGGAGAGTGAATTTTCTGATCCGAATGATTAAATCCGTAAGAAACATTGAACTGAGATTTATTGCTCCAATTAGTGAACAACGTATATTTTAACATCGCATGTCCATTTATTCCTCGCGTTTCATCGTCATTGAGTTGCACATATCGTCTGGAGATCCCGTCATTTACAATATTCCGGTCAGTCACACGCTCCGAAGTCTGACCGTTGCCAGCCACATAACCGGCAAGATCAAGCAACCCTTTCTGACCCGAAGAATGAAGTTTAACCGAACTTTCAGCCGAAAGTTTTACCCGGCAATAGTTTCCTGAGATATGCGAATCCTGTTTTTGGGCAGAAATCAGTCTATCCTGAATCGAATCGACATTCTCATAAATGGCATCGACAAACAATCCCTTTGTTGAAGGCAACGCAGACCACAATGTAACAGCCGACATCGAACGCCAATCTGATTGGCGCTGATACTCAAATTCAGGATCTATCTGCAATCTCACGTTTTCGCCAAACCTAAAATAGGCAGAATGATTGGTCTTGAATCTCCACGATTTGGCAATTGATGACATGAGTGAATACTCATAATAGTCTGATGTTGGCAAATAGTTACTCACATTGACTGAACGAACCACATTCTCCTCTTCATGCGAGCCGGTCAACTCTCCCTGAAGTTCCCATCGTCCGGCATAGCCCTGCGCATTATATAGCAAACCGCCCATTTGACGGTTAACCACTCCATCACCCATCATATCACCGGACCAGGCACTATCTCCCTGACCGGGTTTATGATAATCCGACAGATTATTGGAGTTGGCATACAAGGACAGTGACACATTATCGGAAAACCACATGCCAAACAACTTTGCCAGATAACGCGAATGGCTTCCATAACCGGCATTGGCATTCACGATCCAACCATTGCTGTACTCACGCTTCAATCTCACATCCATCACCCGTTTTGAATCTCCTACATTCTCGCCCATCAACTCACTCTTTCTGCCAAGTTTCTCATAGACTGCAACGTCCTTGATGGCATAGGCCGACAGATTTTCAAGCATCAGTTCGCGATTTCCATTAAACAGATCTTTGCCATTGAGCAACAGGCTATCTATTCTCTTGCCATTGACTGTTATCACACCATTCCGACCGAGTTCCACTCCAGGCATCTGCTCAAGCAGACCGTCAAGCATAGACCCCTCGGCCAACACAAAAGCATCAGCATTGTATATCAGCGTATCGCCTTTGTTATAAAACATCACACGCGATGCTGTAACAGTAACTTCATCAAGCCGCTTGGTCATCCGTTTTGGCCGCCCTAACTTTACCGGAGGGACACAGACTTCCGGCTCTGTCACATCAACTATGATCCATTCCGCAGCATATTCTTCGGAAGGACGAAACCCAATAAAACGTCCGTTTTCAATCACTTCTTCCGTTGCATAAACCCTCAGTAGCACCTCCGGTATCGACAATCTTAATGTAGCGAAGGCGCCTGTGCCGGATGCATAATTCCTTGCGTTATAAATCAACGTCGAATCAACCGGATTCCTAACTTCAAATTCCCCGGAAAGCTCACGCATAGTCAACTTATCTTTTATTGGCACTATAATCTTGCAAGTACGTTCTCCCTCTACAGCCCATACTCTGCCAACATTACAAAATAATATAATAATTATTATCAATTTAATGTATCGATATATCCTCATTCTAAATAGATTACAATTACCAACGTCACAAAATTAATAATAAAAATACTTATTTAAAAGAAAATACATATTTATATGTATTGTTTTTATAACCTATTTAGCTTCCCGCTTTGCCATTGACACAATGAGGCGCGGTTACCTCAGACTCTGCCGACAACTGACGTAACTCACTTGCGCTTGCCGAGGTAGACCGGAGCGGGAATCAGCGCTTTGGCTGCTTGTTAAAACGCCATTGCACATGCACCAACACATACGACGGGATCACATTGCTCACCGTTTCTGTCCGCGCCTGTGCATTGACCGTATAGGCTATATTACTCAACTGATGCAACAGATCGTAACAATCGGCCACAAACACCAGCGATCCGCCAAGTATCGACTTGGTCAACCGGGCATTCCACACCAGATCGGTGGTATTCAGCCGGCCATCTGCAAATCCACGGCGCGTGTAGAGTGTCAGATCGGTGCTCACTCCCCAGTTTTTCGGAAGATTAAGCACTGCGGTAGCTCCATACTTACACATCCACGATGTAAAGTCCGTGAAGCCTGCATCCGAACTGAAATAACGGTTTACGCGCCCCTCAGCATGTGCCGACACCCGATGACGTCCGGTCTTCCAATTGAATTTCAACATTTCAGAAATTTCCATCGACCTCACATTGCGGATTGGTGGCATCTCATCCATCGACAATGAAACGCCCGACAGATCCACACTATTTACCAGCCGGGCCTCTGTTTTGGTCGTTATATTAACCCGTTTGCGCTGCTGTTTGTCAAATTCGTATTGAAAATATGCATTTGACGACCAATTGCCTCCGATGTTATACATCCTATATGTTTTAACCCCGCTTACCGGGTTATAGAAAAGGCCACGCGATATGGCTTTATCCATGCGTTCATACCCGTAATGCAGCCTGAGTTCATGCATTGGGAAGTCACTGACAGTTACACCTATCGATGCTTCCGATTTTCTCGTATTTTTAAGATCCGGATTTCCCATAAACACGTTCATCGGATCTGTAGCGTTCTGAATCCCCACTATATCAGACATATTTACTTCCTTTTGCATCGATCGCATTGTAAAATATACGTTCCATTGTTTTAGTTTAGCGCTATTGATGGAGAATCGAGCATTAACCGAAACAAATGGATCGAATAGCACATCAGTACGGTGCTTCACCTCATTAACTCCATATCCGTCATACCGCAGACGACGCAATTTCATCGTGACCGGAAGATTAGCTCTGACCGACAAGCCAATTGATCCGATCGAAAGCCCCATTAAATCACATTTAAGATTCAATGTATGATTGTGCTGTGTCAGGAAACTCGCATAGCTGTCTGATGGAGAATATGATGACGAATATTCAGTATACGATGGCAGCCGTCCAAACTCATCATAGGTTGGAACATCAGAGAGTATAAAATAATCCGAAGTCCGCCGTTCTGACTCATTTGTATATGTATACTTTGCAGCAAGACTTCTTGACCCTGAGGAGATCCATTTCATAAAATGCTTCTGCAGCCCCACGCCTCCCTCATATTTGGAATCAGAATCAGGATGATTCCGGAAATATCTGTCATAATTATAATATGGATCAGCCTCAACCCTCTGCTTTATGCTATATGAGCTAAATCTTTCATTGTTTCTTGACTGAAAATCAACATCAAAATCAACGCTCAGAATCAGAGGATCAGATCCAGCATTCAGATTGAGTTCTGAAAATATCTTTCCACCACCCTCCAAGGACGGCCCTCGGCTTAATTCCCGATTTTTCGATCTGGTAACCATAGTTTCAGCATAATCCTCAGCGTTGTCATAGATAGACTGCAGCAGATCTTTCGACACTTCCGATAGCTCTTGATTCATCGTGACAGACAGTATCTGCCCTGTACTTTTATTGTGGCGATATCTGAAATATGGAGTTACATTGACATATGATCTATTACTTAATTTGCAGTATAATTGATGCGATGTATTTATTTCCTGCATACGCGTCTTACTGATATTGGATGTGTAACCATAAATATCACCTGAGGCAAAATAATTACACAAAGATTGCATTTGCCGTTTGTCCACATCTGTGATTGAGGCTTCAACATCGCCTTTAATCTCCAGTTTCTTTCCCCCGGTTTGTGCTAAATATGTAAGACCGCCGTACTTCGATGTTTTCACGCCATCTCCCATCTTATCAGCAGCCCAGGCCTCCTCAGTTTGCCCGGGTTTACTATGGTCACTGAGATTGTTTGCGCCCAAATATGCCGTTACTGAAACATAGTCAGAAAACCATAGACCAAATGCTTTGGCCAGATAGCGGTTACTGCTTCCATAACCGGCTTCCAGATTAGCCACATAGCCATGACTATATTCTTTTTTCAATCTTACATCCATCACATAAGTGGCATCTCCCATATTTGCATTAACCAGATCTGAGAGTTTGCCCATTTTATCATACACAGCAATATCTTTCACCGTATAAGCTGCCAGATTTTCAATCATTCTGTCGATGTTTCCGTTGAAAACATCTCTCCCATTCAGCAGTAGATTATCAACTTTTCGCCCATTGCACTTTATCACACCATTGCCATCCATCGTCACTCCAGGCAATTGATCCAACAAAGCATCGAGCATTGAGCCATCCGCTACTATAAACGCATCGGCATTATAGACTAACGTATCTCCTTTATAATACAACTGAACCTTAGTCGCCGTAACTTCAACTTCGCGCAGACGTTGGTGCTGCTTTCTTTTAAGATAAACTTCAGGCAATTCAAGGCTTTTCTTTTCCGGATCCACATTTATCGTAAACCAGCAATCTTCATATTCTCGATGAGCAATGCCTGGCTCTCCGATATAGTTGGCAAACGTTCTGATTAGATACTGCTTATCTCCTCCGGTTGGGAATGTTCCAAACGCACAATCATCCATTATAATTGACGACTTGCCGACGACGGTACTGTCATTAACGGTTCTGACCTCAAAGCCTCCGCTGAATAATAAGTCATTCAATCTCTCCCTGGTCACAGCATCTCTAATAGGCACTTTAATACTGATGCGGTCATTATTTGACGCTCCCCTCAATCGCTGTGTCTGAGCCACAGCGTGTCCACTACCGACAAATATCAGCGCTAACAAGATAGCATATCTATACAATAATCCCATCATATAATTATTTACAAATCCGACTCTTAGGGTGTGTTTGGATTTAGCATGAATAAAATATTAAGAAGAATTTTTAGTGGGATTTTCTTTCGGATGTGAGGAGCAATGGGGTTCCATTGTGACGAAAAACCGATAGAAAATACCGCAAAAAGACTCATAAGAGTTGTTCAATGTTAAATTCACACACTCTCTTAGAGCCGCCAACACTACTTGCGCTTGCTGAGGTAGACCGGAGGCAATGTGCGCACCCGCTCGTCATCGCGCAGATCTCTCAGATCAACAGAAACCCACGCTTCGTCATAGTCATCGCTCGGATATGCGCAAAATCCATGAGGACCCATCCCCAACTTCGTAACTTTCACATTTATCAGATATTGTTCCGGCTTATGTGGCAACTTGAAATATTTACCTTCACGTTCGCTACATACCGGACGGATCACTAACGTTGAGTCTACAACACTATGCATGGTCATGTTTATCATATTACCATCACGTGGTATACTCTGAGTTGCGCTGTCACGAAATGGCACAATCAATACCAGCTGACGCTCTGCTGAAACCACCTCATTACCCGATGAATCAAGAATCAGCTCCGGATTCTCCGCTGTGGTCTTGATGGGTATCCACATTGCGGAACTATCTGCTTTGACCACCTTAAGCATAAGATCGCAATCATTCTTTACTGTAAAAACGTATTCTCCGGTCATTGGGTCGAAACGACATCCATAAGGCTCTTTATTCAAAGTGTCAGGCCAATAATACAGGCTGGCTTTCACTTCGCCATCCACAATCATATCAGGACTACAGTTCAACTGCACAACACCGCCATTCATCGAAAGGGTTGCCATAGCCACTACCGGAGCCATGGCAAATATAGTTCTCAGTTTCATAGGAATTTATCTGTTTTAATGTTTCCACGCAAAAGTAGCATTTTAAATTCAAACACAATTGTTAAATATACTTAACAATCCCATGACTTCAACAGCTGATGTCAGAGTTGGCGTCTGACAAGTTGTTGCATTTTTCGTGCAAAACAGCTATCTTTGTCATCATCAAATCTTTCTCACTTATCACATTGACCATGAAAAGGATTATCGCATTTGGCGCATTGACGCTTGCATTGCTTATGCCGGCATCTGTCGCTGCAGCATACAATTGTCTGACCATCAATCGCATTGATGGCAAGAGCGACCATTTTGCCATCGACAGTTCAACCACCATAAGCATGTCTGAAAATGGCGGAGTCACCCTTGCCGGACGTGCTGTCACAGTGATATACTCTCCCGAAGAGGTCGATTCCTACACATTTGAGAACTTCACATTCTCCTCATCGGAGAAATATGATGGCGACAAAGACGATGTGTCAGGAATTAAAACACCATCATCCTTCGACTCTGTACTCACTTTCAGTTCCTCCGACGGAGTGTTGACTGTCGAAGGCGCTTCGGCCGATTCGGAAATTACGTTGGTCGGCCTGAACGGCACAGTGGTCGGAGTGACCCGCGCTGATGCCAACGGATCAGCATCGATCTCGGCAGCGCCCGGACAGATCTATCTGCTCGTTGTCAACGGTTCAACAATCAAAATCAAACTCTAAGCAGCCATGAACATACTCAAGACCGCCATATCAGCCATCATTCTTGGAGGTTCTGCTCTATCAATGGCTGCTCAACAGCAAGCTGAACCCTGGCTCCACATCTATTTCAGCGACATGAAGGAATTTTATTCGGTGCCGATGGAGCAAGTGGGTGAGATCACCTTCAACGCCAACGTTGTCACCGGACGAGCCACGAAGATCAATGCCGGATCGGTGACATTGGACCTTGACGGTATCAGCAGCTGGTATATCGGAGCCAACGTGCCCCGGCTTTACATAACCACCGACACCCCGGTCACCGAGATCCCTGACAAGACCAACTATCTCTACGCCGACCTCTGGCTCGATGGCATGGGAGTGACCGACGATGTCACCTCCCGGGTAATGATCCGTGGCCGCGGAAACTCAACATGGAACTATCCCAAAAAGCCATATCGCCTGAAGTTTGATCAAAAAACCTCGCTCTATGGCTACAAAAAAGCCAAAAACTACTGTCTGCTGGCCAACTATATCGATGGCACTCTGATGAAAAACCTCGCGGCCGGCACCGCACTGCAGCTGCTCGGGGTTCCGGGAGCGTTTCACGCTGTGCCCGTCGACGTATATCTCAACGACGAGTACAAAGGCTCCTACATGCTCACCGAGAAGATGGGCTTCAATGCCGGCTGCATCGATATGACCAAGGAACAGGAGGCCCAGTCGGTGCTATTTGAACTCGATGCCAACTTCGATGACGATGTGCAGTTCATCTCATCCAGCTATCGGCTTCCCGTGATCATAAAAGACCCTGATCTGCCGACGGATCCCGCCGAAGCTGACGCGTGGACCGCGAAATGGACCGCCGATTTCCTGCAGATGGAATCAGCCGTGCACTCCGGAGCCGATCTTTCCGAAGTGTTCGACTACGAATCGCTGGCACGCTATCTCATCGCATTCAACATCTGCTGCAATCAGGAGCTCAACCACCCCAAAAGCGTATATCTCCACAAAACCGAAGGTGGCAAATATATTTTCGGACCGGGATGGGACTTTGACTGGGCTTTCGGTTTCGACCCCACCTATCATGCCGCGGCTGACAAAAACGCCGATCAGCTCCACGAAGAGGCCATGCAATATTTCCAGAACGGATCGTTTGCCGAAAACCAGTGGCATCAGCTCCCAGACGGCACATGGGTGCTCTGGTTCTATGGCGAAGTCTACGTGCAGGAAAATGGCAAACTCACCGTCTATCCCGGCAACGCAAATCTTGCAGGCCCCTCCTATAAAGCTCCGCTGCTCGGCACCGGATCCAATGTCCACACCGGCAACATGGGCTATGGCGGCGAGTTCTTCCTCGACATCGTGCGCGACAATGCTGAGTTTATGGACGTATATGCCCGCGTGTGGGATGACTTCTACACCAACCAACTCGACTCATTCTGGGAGCAGTTCAACGCCTACGAACGCACCCTTCGCCCCTCGGCCGCTTCAAACGGCACTATGTGGGGTTCCGGGCTCGACCTTGCCAAGGACGTGGACGAACTCCGTCAATGGATAAAAAATAGAATAGAATACATCAACAATCCCAGTGTAAACTATGGACTTTTCAATAAGTAAGCTGCTCATGGCCGTTGCCATGACCACAGCCTCAACATTCATGGCTGCGGCAGACAATTCATATCTCAACCGCTCCTCATGGACTTGGTCGGCATCATCGTCCGACACTCAGGACGGAGGCGGAGTCAACGCCCTCCACGATGACGACTACTCCACCTTCTGGCACTCGAACTACCACGAGGAATCGTCACACAACTGTCCCCACTGGATCATGATCGACCGTGGCAGCGACAAAAACACCTTTCAAGGCATCTCCTACGTGCCGCGTCAGGGTGCTTACAACAACATTGTCACTGAATTCCGTGTATATCTCAGCAACACCGCTTTCGGAAATATCACCTCGGTAGACACGTCCGCTCTCGGCTACCCGGATTACTCCGGATCGTTCGATGGTTCGGGTGACTACTCCGAACGCACATTCTCGTTCGGTAAAGACCGCAGCGAGCGCTACGTGCTCTTCATCATCGACAACTGCAATTCCGGACGCTCCACCGCTGTGGCCGAATTCTACCTCCTGTCTAAAACCGACGGTTCCGGCACCGGAAGCGGCGGCAGCAACCACAACGCCGTGCTTATCCACAATACCGATGGAAGTGACCACCGCATAGCCATCGACGGCGAAGCTCTCAACGTGACACTCAACGGCCGGATGGTCCATATGACCAATTCAGGAATCACTATCGAATACGATATTCCCGAAGTGCAGCACTTCGCATTTGAAACATATCAGTTTCCCGAAGACACCTATTATATAGGTAACAAACAAGACCTCAATTCCCAGCCACAACCCGATCCTGAGCCATTTGACCTCATAGTCACCCCGGCCGACGGCACCGAAGTGGAAGATAGTCTGCTGAGCATCTCGTTCGCCCACCCCTTTGGACTCGAAACCGAGGTGACAGGCAACGATGCCATAGTGTTGGCACGTGGCATCCTTCCGATCCGCAGATGGACCTGCACCCAACTCAGCGAACTCTACGATCCCGAAACCCGCACCTACACCCTCAGCGACATCAACTGCACGGTGACCGGCACCTACACCCTCACTATCCCCTCAACAATCATAGTCGAGAAGGAGAATCCGGTCAACTACAACAACCAACTGACAGCCAACATCACGCTGAAGAAAGGGGAATCCTCGATCACCGACACCGATGCCACATCCACCCTCGGATTCCGTGTGGCCGACCGGCGCCTGCTGATCAACGGCATCAACGCCGGATCAACAGCCACACTCTTCACCATCACCGGCATTGAGGCCGCATCGGCTAAAGTGACGCCATTCGGCACCGCCACGATCGACCTCTCCGGACTATCATCGGGCGCATACGTGCTCCACGTTGACGGCAAATCATTCAAAATCACCATCTAATTTCAGCCAACAGATCAAGACTCCAAAATCACGCATATGAAACTACGTACAATTCTGTTGTCAACAATGCTGGGTGCAGGTTGCATTGCTTCAGCCCAAATGCCTGCCCGTAGCGACTCCACAATGCTCAACGCCGATCCTTGGCTACACATATACGGCAACAACGAGAAATCGTTCCAACAATTTCCGATGAACGAAATACTCGAACTCCGTTTCAACGAAAACAACGGCGCCATGACTGTCAATCACGACGGCAAGGGCGACATCTACCTGAAGATGACCGATGTCAGCAAATGGGCAATCGGACCTAACGTGCCGCGATTCGACATCAACACCTACGACTATGTCAGCGAGATCACTTCAAAAACCACCTATCTCTACGGCACTCTGACAGTAGACGGCCGTGGTGTTTTCGACGACATCGTGGTGGACTCCATGCGAATCCGCGGACGCGGCAACTCCACATGGGGCATGCCCAAGAAGCCATATCGCCTCAAATTCAACACCAAGACAAAACTCTGCGGATTCAAAAAGGCGAAAAACTACGTGCTCCTGGCGAACTACATGGACAAATCACTGATGCGCAACTTCGTGGCCGACCTTTTCGCACAGCTGATCGGTTGCGAATACGTCAACCATGTCGTGCCGGTCAACGTATATCTCAACGGCAATTTCAAAGGGTCATACATGCTCACCGAAAAAGTTGGTATCAACAACGGATCGGTCGATCTGAGCAGCATTGACGAACCTAACTCCATCATGTTCGAGCTCGACTCCAACGAGTCAAAGGCCGACGAATATCCATTCACCAGCAGCATTTTCGGACTGCCGGTGAAATTCAAGGACCCCGACGCTCCTGAAGATGCCACCGAACTCAAGACATGGCTTCAGTCCTGGAAAGACGACTTCTACAACCTGGAAACCGTGGTGAAAAACGGCGGATCAGCTGTGTGGGACGAAATCGATCTCGATTCATTCGTGAAATATGTCATGGTGTTCAACTTCTGCACAAACCAGGAGCTGAAACACCCCAAAAGCTGCTTCCTCTGGAAAATACGCGACCAAAAATACAACTTCGGGCCCACATGGGACTTTGACTGGGCATTCGGCTACGATGACCAATGGCTTGGCGTGAACTACCAGATCCCCCTATTCCCCTCAGGCAGCAACACCGGCACCAACTTCTTCCTCCCGCTCGTGAAATCCGATGAATTTATCAAACGCTACGGAGAGATCTGGTCCGACTTCTACAACAATCATCTCGATGAATTTTTCGCCGCATTCGACGCCTATGCCGACATTCTGGAATCAAGCGCCGCACTTGACGCTACAATCCTCCAGCCCTCATCGACATATCACTCCTATATCCCCACTCCCGCAGCACTGCGCACATGGCTTCAGGGACACATCGAATGGATCAACGAAAAGTCTAACAACTACGGACTCTGGTCAGACTCTCAGAGCGGTTGGTCATGGTAACCTCCGGACCTATCTGACTCTCCCCGTATGACTAAGCCAATCATCCCCTCTCTACCCACATGAACCTCTCTGAAATCGAACGCCACCCTTGGGAACCATTCGTTCCCGAGGGTGCGCGCGTATTAATCCTCGGCACATTCCCTCCAGGCGCACACCGCTGGAGCATGGACTTCTACTACCCGAATCCCACCAACGACTTCTGGCGCATTTGCGGACTCCTGTTTCTCGGCAACCGCAACGCTCTCTACGATGCCACAACGAAGAGATTCGACCTCAACCGCATACGCGCCTTACTCAATGAACGCCACATGGCACTGGGTGACACAGCCCGCGCTGTAAGGCGACTCAAAGGAAACGCCTCCGACAAACACCTCGAGATTGTCGAACCGATAGATCTGCATAAGGTTCTGTCGGCAATGCCGGATTGCCACACCGTTGCCACCACCGGCGAGAAAGCCGCATCAGTCATCGCCTCGCTCACCGGCACCGCAATCCCGCCGATGGGCACTATGATCACCTCCCCCGACGGACTCGACATCTGGCGCATGCCATCGTCGAGCCGCGCCTACCCTCTCGCGCTCGAACGAAAAGCCGAACACTATGCCACAATGTTTCGCCACCTGAACATACTCTGAACCGCAACGTGTACGAAGAACTCCTACACTACGTCTGGGGGCACCGACTGCTTCCCCACAGACCGATGCAGACCTCCGATGGACTCCCGCTCACCATCATCGACCCGGGACGCCCAAATCCGGATGCAGGCCCCGACTTCTTCAATGCCAAAGTGAAGATCGACGGGCGAATCTGGTGCGGCAACATCGAGATACACGTGCGCGCATCTGACTGGCACCGCCACGGACATCAGTCTGATCCGGCCTATGACTCAGTGATACTCCACGTGGTCCAACACGATGACTGCACCGTGTGCCGATCAAATGGCGAGCCGATTCCCCAGCTCGAAATGAAGTGCGCCGAAGATTTCGCAGCGCAATTCGCCAGATTTGTCAACACCCCTGCCGCCACATTGGCCTGTGCGCCATTTATTGCCGGAATCCCTAACCTCTATCTGCGCGACTGGCTCGACGCCATGGCATTTGAGCGGCTCAACGAAAAGAGCGAACGCGTCATCGACCTGCTCAACCGGTTTAACGGCAGCTGGGAAGACGCCGCTTACGTCACCCTTGCGCGCGCACTCGGCACCGGAGTCAACAGCCAGCCTTTCGAGCTGCTGGCGCTCTCCACCCCTCTGCGCATGATGCAGAAACACTCCGACTCGCTAACCTCGGTCGAAGCCATGCTTTTTGGCCAGGCGGGACTCATTCCCGAATCGCCCTCAGGATATGCGGCCACTCTCGAGAGCGAATATATCTACATGGCCAACAAATTCTCCCTGCGCCGCCCACAACCGCTCGGATGGAAAATGTCGAAAATGCGGCCCGCTGCATTCCCTCACCGGCGCATAGCCCTGCTTGCGCTCATGATCCACAACGGATTCCGCATAATGCACCGGGTGCTCGACATAACCTCCGAAGATGATGCTCGCAACATATTCACCGAGCTCACCCTCTCGGGCCATTGGGCTCACCACAACTCTCTGGCCGACGTCCCCACTCCCCACGCACCGACATCGCTGAGCAGACAGACCGTCGATGGGCTCGTCATCAATGTGATCGTGCCTCTTACATATGCATATGGCACCGTGACAGGCAACCACACCCTGACCGACCGGGCGGTGGATCTGCTCGAGCATCTGCCGGCTGAACACAACTCACTGGTCGGCATCTTCCAACAATGCGGAGTCAAATGCACCAACGCATTCGCCTCACAGGCGCTGATAGGGCTGCGTCGCAACTACTGCGACACAAGGAAATGCCTCTATTGTCGCATAGGCCACCGTATCCTGTCATCCAAAGCCTCACAATGAACACTAAAATAATAGGCAATCAGGGCGAAGACCTCGCCACCGAGCTACTGACCGCAGCCGGATATGCCATCACCGACCGCAACCTCAGAATAGGGACCGTAGAGGTCGACATCGTCGCACAACATCACAACCGGATGATCTTTGTGGAAGTAAAAACACGCAAAGCCGACCCTGAAGACTGGCGCTACGGCATCGACAGCAACAAGATCAGACGCATAGCCCGCGCAGGGGCCAACTACGTAAAATCGCGCAACCTGCCCCATGAGGTGCAGATCGACGCGATTTTAATCACAAATATGCCGGACGGCACAGCTTCCGCCCAGCATATTCCAGACATCACACTTCCTCCGGTGCGACGTAGATAAGGCCGGAGTTACACACCTATATTTTCAACCTGTGCGGTGCGATACGCGCCACTTTGGCTTCCTGCCCATAGTCAAAAGTGAGCGAGGCGGTAGCTTTTACCTCTCCTTCGGAATTGTAGCCCACAGCCACTATGGTGTTCTTTCCTTTATAAGTTGGCGAAAGAGCCAGATTGCCCGATGAACGGACTATCACTGCGGTAAGGCTCGGATCGTCCTGCTCAATCTTTGTCACCACATCGGCTATCTCCGCTTCTGTCAGTGCGCCATCAGCCACAACATATCTCACCTGCTCGAGGTTCTCATTCATCTCAAGGCGGACAATCGCATAATCCTTGCCCCCCACATCAACCATTCCGGCATCGGTGAGTTTCAGAGTGTATTCACGGTCATCCACATAACCGTCAAGCTGACAATATTCATTGCCGTCGCCAAACACCCCTGCATCACAATAACATACCAGATTCAGGGTGAACAGTCCGGTTTCCGAATCGAAATTGGAATCCTTCTGGTATGAGGGATCGCCTGTGTAAGTATATGTATCCGAGAGGAACACATCGCCATAGGCCGGATGCTCACCTACTTTCTGCTCTGCGACGGTGATGGAAGCCCCGCCATCATCAGTAGAGGCGGTCAGATACAATTCATATGAATCCGGATTATCCTCATCAAGATTAACAAGGAACTGATACTGTGCGGTTTTATCATCATCGGTCAGATGTCGCTCCATAACTTTAGCCGGGGCATCGCCCTCATACCATAATGTGAACGTGTAGGTCCCTTCCCCGAATTCAGTCCATTCGGTCCACGACAGTCGGGTGACTGTCAGCGTGGTGGTCGAGATGCCATATTCATTGGCCTGAGCTTCGTCAACGGTGATGACGACTCTATAGTGCTGTCCCGACACGAGTTTCGACGCCTCGAAATGCACAGGAACCACAGCAGCGGTATCGCCGGCCGCAAAAGTGACTTCAGTGGGCACATTAAACAATCCTGACTCATCGGTGGTGAGAAGCTGCACGGTAAATGCATCGGCAGCCACCGCTGCGGGTCTGTAGATCGCCACATTAAGTTCAGTGGCATCATCGGCGACTTCCTCGTTCTGCGTCATCGAGCCGAAGTATACACGCTGGCCCTCCGGCTGAGGAGCCGGGCTATAAGGCACATTTTCAGTGCCATCGCAGGAACAGAAGCCTGCCATTGTTGCCACCATTGCCAATGAGGCGGCTATGTTATATATCTTTGTCATGTCAGTTTAGTTCAGAATGATTCATATCGATAAGTTTCAAAGTTCCGACACTGCGGCGGGGGCAGGAGCGCTCGGATTGTTGTTGCCGGCATTGCGGAATGCCTCGTTACCCTGAATTTCAGAATCAGGAATAGGAAGACGCATCACGTTGGATTCGGCAGGTACCACGTAGCACCATTCAACGGGAAATCCGCCGCCACGGCGATCGATGGTCTTGCCCATGCGCAGGAAGTCGTAATAGGTAAGGCCCTCGCCCCAGAGTTCGATGCGTCGCTGCTGGAGCACTTCGTCACGAACGCCGGCATCAGAAGTTGCGCTGCATGAATAGGAGGGATCGCGATAGGTTTTGACAAACTGTGTGAGAGTTGATGCCCCGGTTGATGGAGCTCCACCCATCGCCTCTGCCTCAGCCTTGATGAGATACATCTCCTCAACACGCATCAGCGGCACGTCGGAAGCATTATTGTCAGTGCCCGGTTCGTTCTGGTAAGGAGCATACTTGACCTGAGCATACGGGGGGACTCCGCGTGAAGTGGCATAATCCTGCATGTTGGCGGGCAGCGTAGCCGACTGGGCGTTTTCATCAAGCCACCAGCCGCGGCGCACGTCGGTAGACGGTATCGAATTGAAAAGTTTCTTATTGATCAGACGGTATGAACCGACAGAGGCATATCCGTAGCACAGTGATCCCATATGAGAGGGGAAATTGATGATTCCCGAAGTAACCACACGGTCGGTTTCGGCAACAGCCACACCCCACATCCAGTTGTGGGCACTGATATCGTTAAATCCGGGCACGGAAGCTTCCTGGGTGCTCAACGGAGTGATGCCGTCGCGCATGGCCTCCGATATGGCCTTTTCGGCATCAGAGGCAGCATCTTGCCAATTTTCCATCAGCAGATTGGCACGTGCGCGCAGACCATAAGCCGCAGCAAGGGAGATAAAGCGTTTCGGCTTTGAGGAGATCACATCGGAGGCTTTGACACCTGACTTTGTCAGCAGATCTATGGCAGTTGACAGATCATCATGGATCTGCTTGTAGGTTTCTGCCACAGTAGAGCGCAGACATCCTTTCTGGGCCGCTTCCTCGCTGTTCTGCTCCGTGATGAGCATGATGCACGGATCATCCTTATGTCCGGCATATGGGAACTGATAGAGCTGAGCGAGCATCATGAAGTCAAACGATCTGAACGCCAGGGCCTGTGCGCGATAGTATTGAAGCATCGGGTCCTCAGTTTCAGGATCTATGTCGGCAAGCACGGCATTGGCCGAGAAAACCTGCTGATAGTATATGCCCCATGCAAGATCCGTGAAATCGGAATTAACATTGCAGTCGCTCATTTCTGCGCTGGTGGCAAACCAGTTGTAACCGCTGTTGGGGCTGACCATATCCTCTCCACGGCAATCGGAGAAAAGCATCAGGGAGGGATAGCCGAAGTCGTTGTGGGTAGTCAGAACGGTCTGGAAAGTGTTGAGCGTGGCGGCCACACCGGTCACTCCGGCAAGCACCATTTCCGGATTTTGCTCCTTGGCATCTGATTTCTGATCCGATGTCATATTCTGATCCATGGGAAATGTGTCGAGATCAGAGCAGGATGTTATGCTGATGGCGGCAGCAAGGGCCGGAACCATATATTTGAATATCTGTTTCATAAATATTTAAGAATGAGTGAAAGTGAAACGGGATCAGAAAGTGATTCTCAGGCCTCCGGAGATGCATCGGATCGGGCTATAAGTAGAGTTGCTCGATGATGCGAAACTCTGACGGGGATCCAGACCTTTGCGTTTGGTCCAGAGAGCAACGTTTTCGGCTGCGCCATAGATACGCACTGATTCAAGGCCGATGGCATGACACCACTTCTGTGGCAAGGTGTATCCCAGTGTGATATTGTTGAGCGACAGGAAATTGCTCGACACGAGGAAGCGGTCTGACATGGAGTTGGTGTACTTATCGCCGGAATTAAGACGAGGCACGTTGGTGTGAGTGTTCTCAGGGGTCCATGCATTAAGCATATCTTTATGCCAGTTCATGCCGACTTCGTTGGTGGTCACGCCGTGCATCAGCGAACGGTAGGTATTGTCGTAGACCTGTCCGCCAAACTGATACGCGAAGCTCATGGAGAAGTCAAATCCGTAGGCCGTTACCGAAGTGCCGAAGCCGCCGTAAGCCTTAGGCAGCAGTGAGCCGGTTTTCTTGCGGTTGGCCACCATACCCTTTTCGGCATTGCCAGAATAGACATCGTCCCAGTTGTTGGTCTTCACTTCAGTGCCATCCTCCATCTTACCCCAGTAGAGCGCTTCACCGGTCTTTTCGTCAACTCCGGCATAGGAGGGTATATAGAGCTGATACATGCTCTCACCTTCGCAATAGATGCGTGAGCCGTCGATCCACTGGCCTTTGAGATAATCGGCAAGTTTCAGAATCTTGTTGCCCATGGTAGTGATGTTGAAATTCACATCCCAGGTCACATCGCGGGTATTGATAATGGTGCCGTTCAGCTCGATTTCAACACCATAGTTACGCATTGAACCGACATTGGCAGGATAGGATGAATAGCCTACAGAAGGTGACGCGGGCAGGTTGAAGAGCATGTCGGATGTCTGGCGGCTGAAATATTCGGCCGAGCCACTCAGACGTCCCTGGAAGAACGAGAAGTCGAAGCCGGTGTTGAGCGCATTGGAAGTTTCCCATGTGATGTCGCGGTTACCTTTGTAGATGAGGGTGGCATCGTTCCACACTCCATTTGATCCGGTTACCTGATACTGATCCTGCCATGCGTAATAATAATAGGGATAAGCGTTCATGTCACCCGACAGTTTATCGTTACCATTCTGGCCGAACGAGAACTTGAACTTAAGCTGATCGACATTGGTGAAATCGCGCATGAAACTCTCCTTGGCGATATCCCAACCCAGACTGACGCTCCAGAAATTACCCCAGCGCTTGCCGGGAGCGAACACTGACGAGGCATCACGGCGATAGCTGGCATGCACGAAGTAACGACCTTCGTAGTTATACTTTGCACGTCCGAAAAAGCCACGTGTGGTATAATCGATATCTTTAGCGCCTGAAGTCACTTTTTTGTCGATGGTGTTGCTCACGTTCCACCCTTCGGGCATATAGAGGTTATAGCCCAGGCCATACACATATTCATGTGTCAGGTGATAGTTTTCATAACCGACCATAAGGTCCATGGTGTGCTTGTCGGCAAAGGTGCGGGTGTAGGATGCGAGGGCCTGCAGGTTGAGGCTCATGGTGCGTCCGGCAAATTGCTGGGCAGCGCCTTTCGACTCTGCGCTCTGGCCATAGAAAGGATTGTCCACCACATGTTCGCGTGTGTTGTCAACGAAGAAACCGGCGGTTCCGGTCACGGTCAGACCGTCAATGGGAGTCAACGTGGCATACCATTTGCCATCAAAAGCATCCGAAAGGATCTGATCCTTATCATAGGCCAGACGACCTGCGGGATTCGACATCGACATGTAGTTACGCTTGTAGTTGGTGCTATAGCCGTCGCCATAGTCATAGATCGGACGGTTATACTGTTCGTTGCGCATGATCTTACCCGAGGCGTCGCGCACATAGATCGGATAGACCGGAGCAAGAGTGTTGATCAGGAAGAATGCATTGCCCGATGAGGAAGAAGCCGACAGGTCATTGTCGCCGGGGTAGTTCGATGAAGTATGGATATATGCGAGATTTGTGCCGATTTTCAACCACTTTTTGGCCTGATAGTCCACTGTGGCACGTGTGCTGAAACGGTTGAAGTCCGAAGCCTTGATAATGCCCTCATCTCCAAGATAGGAGGCTGCAGCATAATATTTGATGCGGTCGGTGCCGCCGCTGATGCTCACATTATATTCCTGACGCAAACCGCTCTGCAGAGTGTTGTCGGTCCAATTGTCGGGAGTGTAATAATAGGAGCCGTCACTGTAACCGAGTGTGGCGTTGGGGTTCAGACGGCCATTGTGACCGATCAGTCGCTCCCCGTCAGGAAGCGAATAGATGCGGTAGCCTGTGACGCCACCCTTTCCGTTAAGAGGGAGCACCTGATTGTTGGCATAATTCCAGGCTGTGTTATGGTCTGCGCCCACATTCTGCACCGCATAGTTATAATAGCCCGAGTAAAGCATTTCCATATATTTATCCGGTGAGCCCACAACGTTATAGTTTCCAAGTGCGCGGCGGTTGCTGCCCCAGCGGGCCTCAAGAGTCACCTTAGCTTCGCCTGTTGAGCCTTTCTTGGTAGTGATCAGCACCACGCCATTGGCACCGCGCGCGCCATAGAGCGCAGTCGACGCTGCGTCTTTCAACACCGTCATCGACTCGATATCTGAACTGGCAAGCTGCGAGATATCGCCCTCATAGGGCACCCCGTCAACCACATAGAGAGGATTCTGCGAGGCATTGATCGAACCCACACCGCGGATTCGCACCGACGGCTGACTGCCGGGGCGGCCATCTGAACTCAGAGTCTGTACACCGGAAACCTTACCTTGAAGCACCGACGTTACAGAACTTACCAACGCATCGGAAATATCAGCCGCAGTAACCACTGAGGCCGATCCTGTGTATTCACTTTTCTTCGCAGTGCCATAAGCCACCACTATCACATCATCCAGCTTAGTCGCGTGATCCGACAGGGCTATGAACATAGGCTGAGAAAAATCTACGTGAACGGTACGGCTTTCATATCCCACATACGAAACCTTAAGTTCCTTTACCGTTTCGGGCACAGTTAGCGAGAAGTGTCCGTCAATATCGGTAGCGGCACCATTCTGCGTGCCAACGGCCATCACAGTGGCGCCGATCAGCGGTTCATTGTCCGACTCGGAAACCACTGTTCCGATCACTGTTCGCGACTGCTGAGCCACTGCGGCAATGCCGGTGAGCACAACTGTCAGAAGGATTGTAAACAGTTTTTTCATGCTTGAATATAAATAGTTAAAAGTGATTATAATTATCAAATTGGAGTTAATTCGTTTTTTGATATTTATTAAACACTCTCAACTCTGAAAAAGTTGACACAGAAAGCACATTACCCCACAAGAATTTTTGTCGGATCAACACTCCCCTTTCACATTTTTTCCGTACTTTTGCAAAAGTATGAATATTCTGACTAAATCTATGATTCGCATCGCCGCAGTTACGGCGATGCTGATGCCGGCTCAGCTCGCTTCCGCTGCCGACACAGAATCCGACGACAACTGGCCTCTGACTCACTTTGCATGGGGTGCTGATGTGTCAAGCTCGATTGATCTGACCGGACAAGACCTCTCTTCATTCAATATTGCCGCGGCTTTCGGATACAAAAACAAAGCTTTTCAGTTGGCCGGGGCAGGATGCCAGATCGATATGGCTGTGGGTAATAGCTGCAGAATGTATCCAATATATGCAATAATGAGGACTTCGTTCACATCCCGTCCAAGCAGATGCTTCATGGAAGTGAAAGCGGGATATGCTTTCAACCGCATGGCCCGCAATCAGAAGTGCGATGGCATATATGCCTCCGCATCATGGGGAATCAATCTTGCAATGGGTCGCAACTACAGGTCTTTCATCATCGTGGGCTATACCTATAGGCAACTCTCCGGCTCCTACGATGACTTATCGGCCGTCACAGCCGGCATCGGCATCAACTTCTAATTTAAATCAGCCATTACTCATGGCTTAACGATAAACGCTGTTCACAATGAGAAGCACACTTTTATTGATAGCCATAATTGCATCCATAGCATTCAACATAAACGCTGTTTCTCCTAATGAAGACAGCTATCACAATCTATTTACACAGGATAAGATGTGGATTGTGGCGACTTATAATCCAACGGTCCTGTCTGATTCAGGACGCGTATTACAAGATCTTGAAATCTATTATGTGGCTGGCGATGCTGATATCGGAGGATTAAAATACAAGGAAATAAGGCTATTTTCGCCTTTAAGAAATAGCCCGGAACAATCATTTTACGGATATGAAGATAATCGTAAAGTATATGGCATTCCTCAACATAAATATAATAGCCAGCAATTGGAAATCAAAGATTTGATTTTGTTATATGACTTTGGATGTGAACCGGGTAAAGTATATAAAACAAAAACAGCGACTCTCCATAATCATTCAAAATCAATTAATCTCACATACGGTATTTCTGAATGTGACACAATAAGGATGTATGCAAACCGATATCTTTTGAGGCAAAACCAAACATCGGAATCTCCAATAATAGAGGGTGTCGGATCGTTGAATTGCGCACCTATCACAGGTGATGTCCAATCATCAGATGGCAGTTATAAAATGTTGATTTATTGTGAATGTCCGGAGTATTCGTTCAGGGCCATGCATTTTTTCACTGATGCCTGGGATGGATACGAAGATCCCTACAAGTTGACCGCTACTTATAGACTTGCAGCCAAAAGGTCAAGGGAAAATCCAGATAAAAAATACGATCTGAAAGGCAATGAATTAGATAGCATATCTATAGGTCAGGCCTATCTCAGCCGTGGGAGGATTAAAATATACGAAGGTAATAGTCCGGCAACCTCATCTCCTGAGGCTTCAATTGGGACAGAGGAGCCATACCACAATCTGTTTACAGATGGCAAAATATGGACTATGGCAAACATTCTATATCCTCCTCAACCTGACAATGCAATTGCCTCAATCACCACATACGCGGTAATTGGAGATATCGAGATCGGTGGTCTTAAATGCAAGAGAATTAGCCGATACAACGAACTAACCCATAAAAAGGAAGGTACATATTATGGATATGAACAAGATAAGAAAGCTTACATCGTGCCTTACAATCATGACTACCCCTCTCCATTAACCACCGATGATCTTCTATTGCTCTGTGATTTTGGGTGTGATGTAGACAAAAAGTATCCATCTGAAAAATATCTCGATACCAACACCTTTAAACAGGACAGCACCTATTATGTTACCGATGCAGACACAATAGAAACAAGTAGCGGAAAGCATCTCAGGCGGTTGCAGTTCCATCGGGGGACTTGGATTGAAGGAGTCGGAGCCCTTACCGATGAGAGTTTCATAACCCAAACCGGATGGAATTTTGAAACACCGACACGCAGTTCCCTATTGTTCTGTTATTCTCCCGAATTTGAAATATATACACATCACTTCAGTGCAAAAGCCTGGCATAGAAATCCTGATGAAACAAAAAATCAAACTCTGCGAAATAAGAGTATATTTGAAATTTCAAAAGGGAAACCCGACAAGTATTTTGACTTGATAGGCAATATAATAAGAAAACCTCGTTCGGGGCATATCTATATTCAGGATGGAGAGATGAAGCTTTATAAAAAAAGATAGGAATTATGAGCGCAAACTGCGGAGCGCAGGCACCGAAAGGGCCACTCCTACCAGCCCGATGATCCACCAGTATCCATGAATCTGGAACACTCCGCAAGCAAGCACCACGACGACATAAAGCAAAGTGATCACAATCACCCTGGGATTTAACTTCAGATACATCCTACGGTAAAAGATGATCATCAGTATCGCATCCACTCACATCCAGATTATCAGCGCCACACCAAGCCAGACGAAGCCAAACCAACGGAACGCAATGACGTTGAGAACAGACCAGATTGCTGAGAATCTCTGTGACACATGATTAGACTATTTTTAGCCTATCAACCATTTGCCAAACGGCAGTTTGGACAGAAGTCTACTGATTATTATACAACCACCAAAGGTAAGGACACCCACAACCAGGATCGTCATCGGAGTAGAAAGGACGCCATCAAATAGCTTATAGACAGCTCCCAATACGAAAATATGCATAAGATATATGCCATAACTCAAGGCTGAAAGCTCTCTAATCACTGGGTTATCGCCAGCTTTTTCAAACAAGCCTCGGATTATCAGGAACGCGCCGGTTGTCAATACCACAACATTTGGTGTACAGAATCGCCAGCTCAGTTCAAGCTCCTGAAGCGTTGAGGCGACCGGAATCCTTTCATACCAGATTGATGCGGTAAAATAATAACCGGTCAGATATAGTATAATTCCCCAAAACACTTGTTTCTTGCGACTCCATGCAAAGTAATGATGCATGTAATAGCCCAACACCATATATCCGATAAAACCGGAGAAATACCATAACATATTATATTCATTCCAATAGCACTCACCATAGATATCTCCTGCAAAAACCCGTAGATAAGGAAAAAATGTAGAGATAAACCATAATCCGATAAAGATCTCCACGGAACGTTTACCCGCTTGTTCAAGCCACGGTGTGAGTATAGGAATAAAAAGGTAGAGGCCTATCAACATATACACAAACCACATATGTCCGCTATCATCATTGAAGTTATAGGTCAGACGTAACAGTGACGACAACACATCATCGCCCGAGGCAGCTCCCCACAAGTATGGCAGCATAGCATACAACAATGACCAGATGGCGAAGGGGATTACCACCCTGCTGAAACGTCGTTTGAAAAAATTGGTCACCGACCCTTTAAGTGGCAACAACAGATATGCAGAGATCATCACAAACAATGGCACCGAACAACGGAATGCACTGTCAATGACGCTTACCCAGAATCCATCGTTCAGACTGCGTATGCCTATTTCCGAACCGTCAATAAAGAAAAACTCACAGGAATGCACCATAATAACCATTAGACAGGCTATCACGCGCATGTAATCAAGAAATGCTATTCTTTCATTCATGATATTGCAAAACAATTGGTTATTTATTACTTTTGCAAAGTTACCACGAGTTTTTCGACTGGAAAATACTGAAAAATAACCATATCACCAGCAGATGGACATATTGAGAAAAGAGCTTAACAGCATATATGAGTCGCAAAATCTACACAAAGAGGAGATTGATTATGCTATACTTGACGATTGCCGCCGACTGGTGGCGATATCGGCAGAAATTGATGGAGATTGCAGGGTGATAACCGATGCCTCCGCCGACAGATGCTACATTTTCAGCGGTCCTTTAATCAATCTGCTCGGACTGAATGAGGGGACTATACCATATGCGGCAGTTACCAATTCAAGTGATGAAGATGCCATATATAACCGTATGCACCCTGAGGACATTGTGGAGAAGCGCATGCTTGAATATGAATTTTTCAAGTATGTCAATAAACTGCCGGCGCAGGAAAAGCTGCAATTCAGAGCGACATGCCACATACGCATCCGGAACCGATCAGGTGAATACATCAACATAGACAATACCACAAGAGTACTCCGTACATCTCCAGCCGGAAAGATATGGCTGATATTATGTACATACAGCCTATCGGAATCACAAAACAGATCTGGCGACATCGCTCCCCGTATAATCAACATTGCAACCGGATCGGTGAAAGAGCTTACTCTTAGCGAAAGACGCCAACGAGTCCTCACTCCACGCGAAAAGCAGTTGCTTATGCTTATAAGAGATGGGAAACCGAGCAAACAGATAGCCGACTTACTCGGGATCAGCATCCACACCGTCAGCCGGCACAGACAAAACATTCTGGAAAAACTTTGCGTCGGTAATTCTCCCGAAGCGATTAAAGCAGCAATGCAGATGAAACTGCTATGAGCGCAAACTGCGGAGCGCAGGCACTGAAAGGGCCAATCCTACCAGCCCGACGATCCACCAGTAGCCATGAATCTGGAGCACTCCGCAACCAAGCACCACGACTACATAGAGCAACGTGATCACAATCACCCTGGGATTTAACTTCAGATGCATCCTATGGTAAAAGATGATCATCAGTAATGCATCCACACCCATCCAGAATATCAGCGCCACACCAAGGCCGACGAAGCCAAACCAACGGAACGCGATGACGTTGAGCACAAAGCCGACCAGATTGCTGAGAATCTCAGTGATACAATACGTGGCACCTCGCCCGGTAACCAGAAAGACATAACTCACCGAAACAGATATCGGGCGAAACATCATCCCGGCCATGCCTATGGCAAAGTAAGGCAACATCGGCATGAAGTCAGCCCGATAAAGAAGGCGGATCAACATCGGCGATGCGGCGATGGCCAGACATGCGCACGGGAGCATCAGAAGCCCGGTGAAGACGCTCTGATGATTGACCATGGCCTGCATTCTGAGAGGCGAGCCGCTGACTCCTGACAGCCGGGGATAATATTCATAGCCGACTGAAACGAACAGCATGGCGGCATAACGCCACAGCATGGTGTAGCCGGCCTGAAACAAGCTCAATGAGTCTGCCCCGAAACGGGTGTTGACATATGACTGAAACAGATAGTTGACCAGATAACCGAGTATCGATGAGATCGTCAGGAAAAAACCGACTTTGATGAAACCGACACCACGCTGCCAAGTTTCCGAGAGAGATAGTTGTGGCGATAATGCCTCCACCTTGGCGTGTCGGCGTAGAACCACAAACGGAAACCACAAGGCTATGGAATAAGCCACTATTGAAAGCACAACTCCGTCAAGCCCCATAACATAATAGAGAGGCAACGAGAGCAGGAGCCCACCGACCGCGCCCCATAAGCCGGCAGAAGCCAGCGCCTTAAGCCGTCCAAGTCCCTGAAAGACCACTTGCGAGCTGTTGGTGATCGACTGAAAGAAAAGTGCCACTCCGAGCACACAGAAAGCCCAGGCATGACTGGAGTCATCAAACGACACCCGACTGAGAAAACCCGAAAGGCCCACTATGACCGCTGCACCGAGCAACCCGAGCGCAACTCCGAATCGGCGCACTACCTTGATGGTCACCACCACAGCCGATGGCGCGCCTGAATTAGCTACTATATCCTTAACGGCAGAAGTGCGGATGCCAAGTTGGGTGATGGCACCGATCAGATCAACAACAGTCAGGTAGAGGCCCATTAGCCCCACCCCACTCTTGCCAAGCCACATGGCAATGAATTTGGTCCGGACCATGGCACACACAACCTGAACCACCTGCATGGAACTGAACAGGGCTACAGCCTTAGCCACACGACGATTCACTTCCGAAGCCATGTCATCGGATCAAATTTTGCCTTCTCCTTACGTATTTCGAAATGAAGCAGTCCGCGCTGAGGATTGCTTTCTGAAGCTGCCACGATGCCAAGCACATCGCCGGCATTGACCTTATCGCCCTTTTTCACTCCGAGCGTTTCAATATTGGCATAGACGGTCAGATAGTCGCCATGACGAAGTAACACCACATGGCCAAATCCATTCTGCATGAACACGGCTGAAACTACTCCAGGATAGACGGCACGCGCACGCGCTCCCGATGCCGTTTCCATATCAATGCCTGGATTGTCCACCTGCACTCTGCTTAATGTGGGGTGTGCATGCGGACCAAAAGCGCTGACCACAGTAAACGTATGACTGAGAGGAGATGGCAGCTTCCCCTTCTGCGATGCGAAATCACCGACCGGAGTCGTCACTACCGCCTTATTCGGAGCCGGTTCCGGCGTTGACTTGGCAGTTTCAGTCTTAGGCTTTTCGGCCTTGGATTTCTGTTTGCTGCTTTGCTTAGCTGGTGTCTGCTTTGATGCTTTTCCCTTATTTGCGCGCTCGGCCGCTGCCTTGCGTTCAGCTTCGGCTTTGGCCTTGGCCTCCGCTTCAGCTTCAGCTTTGCGGCGGGCTGCTTCCTCCGCAGCCTTACGTTCAGCCTCTTCCCTGGCTATCAGTTCGGTCAGTTCATCATCAAGTGCCTTCAATTGATTTTGCTGACGTTTGAGCAACGCGTTGAGCCGCTTGGATTCTCCTTTTAACGAATTGACCACTGTCTGCGCCGAGTCGCGGCTCTGACGCAGAGAGCGATGTTCACGCGATGCCGAAGCCTTCAAGGCGCTGATGCGGGTGTGCATCTCCGCCAGTTGCTTCTTCTGTGCGTCAAGTTGCTCCATCACATCATGGATGCGCTCAGTCTTGCGATGACGCCATCCGGAATATTCCTCCATATAGCGCATGCGTCGGTATGCCTGACTGAAATTATCGGCAGAAAAGAGAAAATTGACAGTGTTCATCTCGCGTCGATAACGACGGGAAGCACGGACGGCCTTGATGTAACTGGCGCGAAGAGTGGCCAATTCCCGCTCGACAGAGGCGATGGAGTCACTGACAGCACGCGACGCTGTGGTGACAGAGTCTATACGGCTCTGCAGATGGCGCAGACTCTTGGTAATCTCGTCGATCCTGACCTGCAAACGGTTGAGATTCTGCATGCGTCGCGACAGTCCGGCTTCGGTTTCAGTCAACTTCCGGTGGGTGTCGGCCAACTGCTGTTCGGTCTGCTGACGCTGACGACGGGCATCGGCACTGGTACGCTTGCGTTGCTTGCCATCGATCGCAAATGGGACCATGGCAATCAGCAATAGCAGAAGCAAATGAGGAAGTCTACGCATTTAGCTGAAGAATATGGAGAGTGTGAGGTAAATAATCAGTTCAGTAGTGAGCCTGCCATCTTTAGGGCTTCAGCAGGGGTGACCTTGACGTAACCGGAACCGGGCGCCGACCATCTGGCAGGTGAATCAATATTCCATTTTGCTGAACGGAGATCCCAGGTGAACCGCACGGCAAGCGGCTTGCCTGCATATGTGGCATAAAGCTCCACCACCGACTTTGAATCCGTGGTTTCTGCCTTGTAAGTCACGGCCTGAGGCAATTTTGCAAGCGCATCTTCATTGCCAAGCAGCGCTTCCTGCACATCAGTAAAACTCACTCCGGCACGCTGGAGCATCGACTCCATCGGCAGCTCCATCATCAGTTTCTTAGGAAGCTTCATCGACATCACCGCCTCGGAGGGGGTAGAATAAGCGCTCCCCACTTCCATTCCGAACATGCGCAATGACAGATAGATGCTTTCACCTCTAACCATGGTCATCCGCCCGGAGATGGTGAATCGGGTCGGCTGGATAATATCTACCGTAACAGGCGAATAAACATTGCCCCACAAATCACTCGCCACCTCTTCTACCGGAGAAAGCATCACAGTCTCTGGTGTGCGGGCAGTTGATGATGTGGCTTTCTTGCTCCGGCATCCACCGAGCAGGAATGTAGCCGCAATGGCCACGCAAATTATTGTAATTGTTCTGATATTCATCGTATTCTGATCAGTCTATTTTTCCTGTTTCAACTTTGCGTTGCAGACGCTCATTGTCTGGATCAAGCGACAAAGCCTCTTTCCAATATTCCACAGCCTGCTCGGTACGTCCGAGTTTAAACACTATGTCGGCGTAATGTTCGAGCAACTCAGCCGATTTGTTATCACCCACGCTGAGCAACGCCGTGTCAATAAACTCCTTGGCCTTCTGATATTCACCCAGACGGAACATAATCCAGGCATAAGTGTCGATATAAGTGGGTTGGAACGGGCGCAACTGCATGGACCGCTGACTCATCTTTTCAGCTTTTGAGAGTTCACGGTTCTGCTCAGCAAGGAAATAGGCATAGTTGTTCAGGGCCAAATCATTATCGGGATTTATAGCTATCGCTTCTTCATATGCGGCCACAGCACTGTCGGCTTCACATACAAGTTGCCACACATCGCCGATCGAAGTCAACACTTCGCTGCGGGTCTGGATATCGGTCGAATCAGTAAGGGCCACAGTGTGCCTGAGAGTAGCTATCGATTCCCGATAGTCGCCATTCTGCGATTGCACCATGCCGAGCAGATGGTGCAGTGAGGCATTCTCAGGCAAATAGCCTATAGCCTCACGGGCCACAGTGACAGCCTTGTCGAGCGAATCACATGAGGCATATAGCCGCACAAGTGAATCCCACAGTTGAGCATCATCGTGGTTCATGTCGACAACATAGGTCAGAAATTCTGCTGCACGTGCATAGTCGTCGACCTCGGCATAATAGCCGCCGGCAAGTCGGCACAGGTTCTCATGATGGGGATATTGCAGCTGCAACACCCCAAACATGCGGTCGATCAGAGGATGAAGGTCCTCCTTATCAAGATTTTCCTGAATGAACTTATAGACATAGCCGAGCTTATCCTCGACATCGATGGCATCAAGCTCAAGAGTGCGCAACAACTCCGAATGATATTGTTCGGTCTGCCCCTGACGTTTGAGGCGCATGGCACGCTGATAATATGCCGATCCATTAGATGGATCAAGGGCGATAGCCTCTTCTACAAGGCTGTCAGCCTTCGTCAAGTTGCCTATCTGCTCCTGAAACATGGCCGCGAACACCCTCACATCGGCATCGGTTGGCATCGATGACAGCATGCTTTCAACACGCTCACACGCCTTCGCAGTGTCGCCGATTCCAAGCATGAGTTGCACCTGAGGCATCACTATCTGAGGATGAGATCCATCAATGGTCTCAACTCTCTGCATTAGACGTATGGCCTCCTCCGGCGATCCATAGCGTCCCTCGACTGCCGCACGATGCATGATCAGCGAGGAGTTGTCGGGGTTGAGAGAGTCAAGCATCTGCCAGACCTTTAGCGCACTGTCAAAGCGACCGAGCTGCTCGTAGTTCAGTGCCAGATTGAAGCCATCATACAGATCTGATGGATCCGCAGTGACTCTGCGCTCAAGCAGGTGAAGCCCGGTGTTGTAGAGAGTGGAGTCTCCTCGGCTTATCGCCATCATGTGGCGTCCGTAGCGACCAAGGGGCACTACAGAGCTGATGCTGTCCAGCTCCACTGAACGGCGCAGCAGAAGATACATGGCATCGGTTTCACCGACACCATAGCGCGATAACGATTCAAGGAAGTAGTAATCAGCCTTACGCTGCTGTTCGGGAGTGACAGCTCCAAGAAGCAGAGGCAATAAAATGGCGGAGAGTATGGTGATTATTCTCATTTCCCAGTGTGGCCAAAACCACCTTCACCACGCTCTGTCGCGCCCAGTTCATCGACAGCCACCCAACTGACTCTGGCGTGTGAGGCCACTACCATCTGAGCGATTCGTTCACCGGGTGCCACTTGGAATGGGGTGTCGGAGAGGTTGATAAGTATCACCCCGATCTCGCCGCGATAATCGGCATCCACCGTACCTGGGGTGTTAAGCACAGTCACCCCATGTTTGAGTGCGAGTCCAGACCGGGGACGCACCTGGCATTCATATCCTTCTGGCAATTCGATGCGAAGGCCTGTCGGCACCAGCGCCCGCTGCAGAGGGGCGATAGTGATAGGTGCGGAAATAGCTGCCCGGAGGTCCATCCCGGCTGATTGAGGAGTGCTGTATGATGGCAGAGGCTGCCCCCCGCCATTGACCACTTTAACTTCAATGCAGTCCATATCTTACTTTTTTGACGATGAGCTCTTCTGCTTGAAGAAGATTTCAGTGGGGAAGTGGTCGGAATATCCGTCAAGCCAACGTCCGGCAGAGTAAGTGCGCAGAGGATATCCGGCACGGTTTCCCTCATTATCGCGGAGAAATTCATGATTGTGGACCTGCGACTTGAAATATATCATGTCAAGTTCCGAAGAATTTTCCTCAAGGAGATTGCCGGAGAGGATTATCTGGTCGAAAAGGTTCCATGCACTGTTGTAGGCCAGGGTGCCTATGCCCTTGTCACGGAGCATTGACCACCATGGATTGTAAAAACCGTGAGGGTCCACCTTCTTAGTGTCCTTACGTGCTCCAAGCACCTCACGACAGCTCTTGTCATCAGGATCATCATTAAGGTCACCCATGATGATGACGCCACGGCTGGGATCAATGGTCCACACCGAATCGGCTATATGCTTGCTCAGCGCGGCAGCGGCCTCACGCAGATAGCTGCTCTGCTCCTGTCCTCCCAGACGCGACGGCCAGTGATTGACTATCACGCTGACGCGACGGTTGCCGAGAAGACCGGTAACACACATTTGATCACGGGTGCGGAACTCCGGCTTCCCATCTATGCAAAGAGTGTGGTTGGTCACAGATTCAAAGCGGAAGAACCGGGGATTGTAGAGCAGACCGACATCCACGCCTCTTCGATCGGGAGAGTCATGATGGACCACCTGAAGGCCAAGCTCACGGATCTGCGGATCGCGCACCAGATCATCGAGCACGCTCTTGTTCTCTATCTCACTTACTCCGATCACTGCCGGACCCTTTGGAGTTGTCTTGGTGGCCATCTGCGATATGGCATAAGCAAGATTATGGATTTTGCTCCAATATTTCTTGCCGTCCCACTGACGGGCCCCGGCCGGAGAAAATTCCAGATCGTAGCTCCCATTGGTGTTAATCGTGTCAAACAGATTCTCAAGATTATAGAACGCCACACCATAAACACGATATTGTTGGGGAGCGGCTTTCTGTGCCTGTGCCGGAATCACACATGAGATCAGGGCACCAAGCACGATAAATGCAGTGATAGCGAGTCGTTTCATCTTAACGGTTATAATAACGTTACTTTTCCGCAAAGTTATCAATTTTTCCCCAATCACACAAATAGAATGTCAAAGCGAGCCGAGAAACCTGAAACAAGTTTCTCAGCTCGCCCGTATTGATGAAAGTTGGCAGTTTAGAGCACCTGACGATAGAGAGCCTCAATTTCGGAGAGGCTCACCTCGCGGGGATTGCCAGGGGTGCACACATCGGCCTCTGCCTGGGCTGCGAGTGCAGGTATATCGGCTTCGGTAATGCCCAGCTCCGAAAGGTGTTGCGGGATTCCGACCTTGATGGCAAGATCGCGCACCGCCTTGCATGCTGCCTGGGATGCCTCCTCACGGCTCATGCCGCTTACATCGACTCCCATGGCCTCTGCCACACGCGGGAACTTGTCAAGACATGCAGGCAGGTTAAATTCCATGATAGTTGGGAGCAGAAGTGCATTGGCCACGCCATGGGGGATGTCGAAGATTGCGCCGAGAGGATGTGCCATGCCGTGGACGAGGCCGAGGCCTACGTTAGAGAATGCCATACCGGCGATATACTGTGCCACGGCCATGCCGTTGCGTGCCTCGGCATTGGAAGGCTCTGCTACTGCTGTGGGCAGGCTTGCTGAGATCATGCGTATGGCTTCGATCTCAAACATGTCTGACATCGCCCATGCACCTTTGGTGACGAAGCCCTCAATGGCATGTGTCAGCGCATCAAGGCCCGTAGCAGCAGTCAGTGACGGGGGAAGCGAATACATCAGTTCGGCATCGATAATGGCACACGCGGGAATATCGTTCGGATCGACACACACCATTTTCTTCTGCTTGGCCTCATCGATGATGACATAGTTTATTGTGGTTTCGGCAGCGGTGCCCGCAGTGGTTGGAAGTGCGATGATAGGCACGCTTTTATGACGTGTGGGCGCACATCCTTCAAGCGACACGACGTCAGAGAATTCCGGATTGCGGATGATAATGCCGACGGCTTTGGCTGTGTCCATGGCTGATCCGCCGCCGATAGCGATTATGAAGTCAGCCTCGGCCTTGCGATAGGCTTCGAGTCCGGCGTGGACGTTGCTGACAGTAGGATTTGGCTTTACATCCGCAAAAATCTCGTAGGGCACGGATGCTGCGTCGAGCACTTCGGTAACCTTTGAGGCAACGCCGAATTGAATCAAACCTTTATCGGTGACAACAAGGGCTTTGGTGCCACCAAGGCGGGCAATCACTTCGGGAAGTTCGCGGCGTGAGCCGGGTCCGAAATAGGACAATTCGTTGAGAATAAATCGATGTGTCATTAAATAACGGGTATTAGAGTATAGTATGTGACTCCAAATTTACGGAAATTTTTCGATAATCACAAAAAAAGCCGGAGCATCTGCAGTATTATGCAGACACTCCGGTGAGATAAAAATCAAACGTGGGGAGGGGGTTACTCAGCTGCGGGTGCTTCAGCAGCTTCGGCAGCGGGAGCAGCCGATTTGCGCGAACGACGGGTGCGGGTCTTCTTGCCGGCGTCCTTCTTAGCGGCGAGCAGAGCTTCGTTGTAGTCAACGAGCTCGATGAAGCACATCTTGGCGTTGTCACCAAGACGGTTGCCGGTCTTGAGGATGCGGGTGTAACCACCGGGGCGGTCAGCGATCTTCTGAGCGATTTCGCGGAAGAGCTCGGTGACAGCATACTTGTTCTGGAGGTAGGAGAAGACGAGACGACGGTTGGCCATGGTGTCTTCCTTGGCGCGGTTGATCAGGGGCTCGGCATACATGCGGAGAGCCTTAGCCTTGGCAAGAGTGGTGAAGATGCGCTTGTGCATGATCAGCGAAACGGTCATGTTGGCGAGCAGTGCATCGCGGTGAGCTTTTGTGCGGCCAAGGTGGTTGAATTTTTTATTGTGTCTCATCTGGGAGTTTACTCTTTGTCTAGTTTATACTTTGTGATGTCCATGCCGAACGAGAGGTTGAGGCGCGCCAGGAGTTCATCAAGTTCAGTCAGCGATTTCTTACCGAAGTTACGGAACTTCAGAAGGTCGTTCTTATTGAATTTGACAAGCTCACCGAGGGTTTCAACTTCGGCCGACTTGAGGCAGTTGAGTGCACGGACGCTCAGATCCATGTCAACGAGTTTTGACTTGAGCAACTGGCGCATCTTGAGCACTTCCTCATCAAACTCTTCGTTGTCGTGCTCTTCGGTTGTCTCGATGGTAATGCGTTCATCGGAGAAGAGCATGAAGTGATGGATCAGGATTTTTGCAGCCTCCTTAAGCGCATCCTTGGAAGGATGGAGCCGTTGGTGGTGATTTCAAGAACGAGCTTGTCGTAGTCGGTTTTCTGGTCTACGCGGAAGTTCTCGACTGTATACTTCACGTTCTTGATGGGCGTGTAGATGGAGTCGATGGCTATGATGTTGACATCATTGGCGGGGACTTCGTTTTCGTCGGCAGGAACCCAGCCGCGTCCTTTGTTGATTGTGAAATCAAGGGTGAACGAGGCCGAGGGGTCGAGGTGGCAGATAACCTGATCGGGGTTGAGCACCTCGAATCCATGGAGCACTGCACCGAGTTGGCCGGCAGTGAAAGGCTTGTCACCACCATTGACGGTGACCGATGCCTGTTCGGCGTCTGTATCTTCTACAATTTGCTTGAGGTCGACCTTCTTGAGGTTGAGGATGATGTTTGTGACATCTTCCTTCACTCCGGGGATGGTGTCGAACTCGTGCTTCACTCCGTCGATGCGGATCGACGAGATGGCATAGCCTTCGAGCGAGGAGAGGAGGATGCGGCGCAGGGCGTTGCCGATGGTGATACCATAACCGGGCTCCAATGGCTTGAACTCAAACTTGCCGAAGTGGTTGTCGGCCTCCAACATGAGGACTTTGTCGGGTTTCTGAAATGCTAATATAGCCATGGTGCTTAATGCTATGTTGATTATTTAGAATACAGCTCGACGATCAGCTGCTCCTTGATGGTCTCGGGGATGTCTTCACGGGCGGGAACATGGAGGAACTTTGCCGACTTGTTGGCTTTCGTCCCATTCAATCCAGGGATATTTGCTGTGGTTGAAACCGGCGAGGCAGTCAGCGATCACCTCAAGAGATTTGGATTTTTCTCTCACAGCAACAACGTCGCCAGCCTTAACCTCGTAAGAAGGA
>JAAGKN010001033.1_pt1 | contig 59848 bp, 50 predicted proteins | sample 6206371 | NCBI WGS metagenome assembly JAAGKN01 (sample SAMN11533720, study PRJNA540317) | gut metagenome | isolation source: fecal pellets from male and female animal of same cohort | host: Peromyscus leucopus | place: USA:CA | collected 2017 | reverse complement strand
AAACATTAACCTCATTTGCAATGAATTTTACATCTCTCACTCCTTCTTGGCTTGTTCAGGCGAGGTTAACAATTTGACGACAAGGACCGCCGCAACGGCAGCACAGAAGTGCACTCCTGCGAAAATCAACAACTGTGACAGGTACGCCCCGCCCGTAAAAAGCGCCATCGAAAGACTTCGTGCAACGTTGAGTGAGCCGTTCGTTAGCGGAATCAAGACCATGAGCAACATGCTCAGCGTCCCTCCGATGGCGATCGGCGCAAATCCAGGCGCCACGGCCGAAGTCGTTGCCTGGAGAACAACGAACACCAGAGTAAAAACACCAACAAACTCTCCTATGCAACCTGCCATACAAGAGCATTTCATAGGTGAAAGATCGCTTAATCCATTTGGCGCTAACCCATCAGGAAGCGTCAAGTAAGGCGCTCCTTGAGCCATTATCACAAGGACCCACCCAGCAAGAGCTGCTCCAAGCAACTGCGCAATGATATATCCCGGAAGATCACGGGCTGGCCTTCTCTTTGAAAGGACCAGGCCCAGGGTCACCGCCGGATTAAGGTGACAGCCCGAGATGGGACCTAACACATAGCAGCATGCCATCAAAACAAAGCCAAAAGCTAGGCTCACACCTAACCAGCCAATTTGGTGACCTGCAAAAATGGCGCTACCGCACCCCACAAAAACCAATAAAAACGTTCCTAAAAACTCAGAAAACAACTTTCCTTTGCATGAAGCTGGCACCTTGCCACCCCTCTCATTCCACCCCCTACTGTCAGGTTGACTCTTTTTCTAGAGGCTGTCAAGCACCCCTCGGCGCTGCTCGCATTTCCCTTGTGAGATCAGCAAAGACTGGACTGGAAAAGCACTTCATTACTCCATAAGACCTTATAGGGCCCCCACTCGTCCCTAAGGAGCTTTCTGAGCCACAGCCGCCGCAGATCGAAACACATCAGCTGCTTCAAGGATAATTTCATCGGGCTCCGCCATATTAAGGACCTCCCTTGCGCGCTCATCCAACAAGTCGAGATCCAAACTTTGTGGGCGCAAAAGGCGGATCTGTCGTGCCAGAGTCTCTGTTTCATCCTCTAGCTTTGTCAAAACTTCACGCTCTTCTTGAACGATACGGCGGATTTTCCAGAGAGCCAGTAGACCACGATTGCCATGGAGGAGATGGTAAGTCATATAAGCCATCAAACCTCCCCACAGGGCAAGTCTCATAAGAGCCTTTCTCTGGTGATGTCGGTCAGGTTGGTTAGATGCGTAAAAGGAAGATTTCATGATGACATCCTTGAATTACTGTAAGTGCTTTTGTAAAAGAAGGCGCTTGGACCCATGTATTCCTCAATTCTCATCAATCTATTATATTTCGCCAAGCGCTCACTTCGCGACACTGAACCCGTCTTAATTTGTCCAGCCCCCACTGCCACAGCCAAATCGGCAATGAAAGTGTCTTCTGTTTCGCCAGAACGGTGCGAGATGATCGTTTGCCAGCCATTATTTTGTGCTAGGCGGCAGGTTTCGAGCGTCTCCGTCAAAGTTCCGATTTGATTTGGTTTGATTAGGACGGCGTCTGCTGACTTTTCCCTTAGTCCTCTCTCTAAACGCTGGGGTGAGGTTACAAAAAGATCGTCCCCCACAATCTGTAGTCGATCTCCAAGCCGCTTCGTCAAAAGCTGCCATCCTTCCCAATCCTCCTCACCAAGGCCATCCTCCAAGGAAAATAGAGGATAGGAACGACTCAGTTCCTCATAAAATTCAACGAGGGCCGACGAACTCAGTACGCGCCCGTCAATGTGGTATCCGTCATCACGGTGAAGTTCGCTCGCTGCGACGTCTAAGGCGAAGGCAAAATCGCGCCCCAAAGCATACCCAGCCTTTTCAACGGACTGACTCAGGAGGTCCAGGGCCTCGCGTGAACCTCGGAGATCAGGTGCCACACCCCCCTCATCTCCCACACTCGTCGCAAGTCCTTTTTCGCGAAGAAGCGATTTTAACGCGTAGTAAACCTCGCAGCTAGCACGAAGAGCTTCGGAAAATCGGGTGCTACCCACAGGAACAATCATAAATTCTTGGATATCCAAAGAGTTCGCTGCGTGAGCCCCACCGTTGAGGACATTTATAAGAGGAAGCGGCAACATCCCCGACTTGCGCACAGGGAAGAGTCTTTGCAAATAACGAAAAAGGGGAAGACGAGAGACTTCTGCCGCGGCCCGTGCTACAGCAAGACTTACAGCTAAAATGGCATTAGCCCCTAAGCGACTTTTGTTTGCTGATCCATCCAACTGACACATAGCAGCATCAATGCCGTTCTGGTCCGTGCAGTGCCAGTCCTTAAGTAAAGGACGAAAAAAGAGATTAATAGCTTTGACAGCCTCAAGCACTCCCTTTCCTCGAAAGCGTTGCGGATTGCCATCTCGCCTTTCGATGGCTTCAAATGACCCCGTCGAGGCACCTGACGGGACGGATGCCCGGCCACAGACACCCCCTTCAATATAAACATCGGCTTCTACCGTTGGAATCCCACGTGAATCCAGAATCTCCCTTGCTCTAATGTCGACAATCCTCAGCATAGTTCCCGCTACCGCAAACACCCCCTTCGCAAAGTAAACCATTCTCCAAGTGGCATCAAGAAAAACCAGATGAGTCGGACTGTTTGGAGCGATAAAACTTCCCCTCCTTGACGCCAGGGCTCAATTGTTCCAGTCTTGGGTTATCGGGGGAGGATCTTTTAGGGGGATCTGTGGCACGTTCGTGTTGTGCTCTTTTTCTGGCGTCATTTTCTCTTGTTTCGGCTTGTCAGGGGATGCAGGGAGCCCCTCATCATAGGCGCATTAAATTCACACCTCAAATGGATGACGCTCTTCGCCAGGCTGTCGAAGAAGTTGGCGCCGGGGACTGGGGTAGGACAACAAGTGTCTACAAACGAATTCTCGGGTACAGGAATACAGATCCTGGTCACAATGAGATACGGCGCTGCCGAGAACGGTGGAAGCACTACCTCTCTGTCCCCGAAACCAAGCAACCTTGGACAGAAGAGGAAGATAGTCTCCTCATCGCCAAAGCGCAGGAACTTGGACAAAAGTGGACCAAAATTTCTACCTTCCTTGAAGGCAGGTCCGATATTGCTGTTAAAAACCGGTTTTTCGTACTTTTACAAAATCCTCAGCATATTCACAAGCTGGCCAGTGTCAAACGCAATTTGCGTCCAACGCGAATGCCTACGCTGACCACTCAACCGGCTAATCCTATTCCGCCACTCGCCGCAGTGGCTTCGCAGCCCTTGCCTCAGGAGGTGAAAGGCCCGCTCTCTTTGGCGCCCAATACACCATTTACCCCTACTCCAAGCTTAATATCAGTCGAATCAGCTCCCATATTCAGTCATTCTACTTTCAACAATCCCCTATTTTTTAACGCTCCACCCTTTCAGTCGCAACTGAACTACGTACAACCTACCGGCATTCCTGCTTTTCCTTCCTTTCCTCATCAACAAGCAACGCGCATTCAGGAGAAGACCTGCCAGCAACCTATTCTAGGGTCTCCTGCTTCTGTCAGCAAAAATCTCACCGAAGAAGAACGACCTACTTTCGCGTTGCAGAGGCCTACAGAGCTCCTCACAGAGGCCAGCCAGCAGGTTCCTATTAGCAACCTGAGCTCCCGTGAAGAGAGACAGCCCGCTCTCACATTTCACGGTCCATCAGAACTGCCAACAGAGACGATCCCGCCTTCTCCCCTGCCTTCGTTAGCCGCGCAGCAGGATACAACCGGGGAGGACCCTCAGGAGGATATTATGACGTGGTTTGACCAAATTCTTCAAGAATCGAGGCAGAGCAACCAAAACTCTCTTTCTCACGACATTGATACTCATTCGACTTACTCATACAACGTCGTTGACCCTCTTGCTTATCAAATAGAAACAGATGGTTTCTCTGATTCTCCCGGCATTCTTTCACCACTGCGCATCACCACGGACTCAGGGGAGGAGTCGGATGATGAGAGTGAATCATAGGCTTCCATCATGCCCTCACTGCGCCTCTTTTCGGAGATTGAAAAATCAGCTATCCTTAAGTGTAGAGAAGGAGTAGGGTTTCAGGCTCTGCAGGGCATGAAGAGGAGACGAAGATAGCTATCCGGCCAAGAGATTTGATGTCGCGAGAGAAACCTGCTAAGGCGGGGGATTCTCCAAGGATTAATGGCGAGGTGACTGCGCCGGAGGTTCGTCTGGTGGCCGCAACAGGTGAAGCTTTGGGGATCGTGAGTTTGTCGCATGCGCGAGAGCTTGCCGCCGAGGCTGAGTTGGATCTCGTCGAAATTGCTCCGCAGTCTGAACCGCCCGTTTGTAAGATCATGAACTACGGTAAGTTCCGGTACGAGCAGCAAAAGAAGAAGAATGAGGCTCGGAAGAGGCAGAAGATCGTCGAGACGAAGGAGATCCAGATCCGTCCGGGAATTGATCAGCACGACTTTGAGGTTAAGATGCGCTCAACAGAGAAGTTTTTGCGTAATGGGGATAAGGTCAAATTTACCATGCGCTTCCGCGGTCGTGAGATCAACCATCAGGCTATTGGCCTTGATGTTCTCAACCGCGTCATCGAAGGTGTTGCAAGTATTTCTAAAGTTGATGTTTCTCCGAAGTTGGAAGGGAAGCAGTATATGATGATTTTGTCTCCACAAATAAAAGGTTAGGACTATGGTTATTGCTCTTTTGATTCTCCATGCATTTGTAACAGTTGCGATGATTGGCTTAATTTTGTTGCAAAAAAGCGATGAGGCAGGCCCTCTTGGCATGGGTGGTGGGGGTGGTAACAACGCTCTCTTTACGGCAAGGGGTGTGGCCAACATTCTGACACGAGCAACTAGTTTTTTGGCGGCGCTTTTTATCGGCAACTGCATTCTCATTGGTGTTTTGACGAACCGCGAGCAACACGCAGCTGATAAACTTCTGATGCAGAGTCCGGCCAAAACACCTGCGAAAAAGGTTAAAACTATAGCGGCTCCGCAAGCGTCTAAGGTTCAAGATTCGGTTCAGGGTTCGACAGCGGAAGACGCTAGGACGTCGGCAGCTACGCCATCAGAGCCACCAACGCAGTAGTTTCTTTGGCCTCGTAGTCATTCTTTTAATTTAGGGTCCCATTGGGAGGTTTTATGGCACAAAAAGGTTTCATTTTTGTGACGGGTGGCGTTATGTCCTCCCTCGGAAAGGGACTTGCCGCGGCAAGCCTTGGCGCACTTTTGCAGGCACGTGGTTTCCGTGTTTGTCTCCGCAAGCTTGATCTCTACTTAAACGTCGACCCCGGCACACTAAGCCCTTACCAGCACGGCGAAGTTTTTGTCATGGAGGACGGAACTGAGGCGGATTTAGATTTCGGTCACTACGAGCGCTACACGGGGTATGTTGCTAAGTCATCCGACTATCTAACTTCAGGAAGAGTGTACGAAGAGCTGCTTCAGAAAGAGCGCCGGGGTGATTTTCTGGGAGCTACCGTGCAAGTTATCCCTCATGTTACGAATACAATTAAGGCCTTTATTACATCAAATACAGAAGGTGTTGATTTCGTGATTTGTGAGATTGGTGGAACAGTTGGAGATATTGAAGGTGGACCTTTTCTTGAAGCGATTCGTCAATTACGCAGTGATCTCGGCTCTGAGAGGACGATGTTCATCCATCTTACTTACCTCCCTTACGTCAAAACAGCAGGGGAGCTCAAAACAAAACCTACCCAACACTCCGTAAAAGATTTGCTTCATGCGGGGATTCAGCCTGATTTGCTGTTGTGCCGCTGCGAGGTGCCTCTCTCTCAAAGTATTAGGAATAAGCTCGCACTCTTCTGTAATGTTACAGCCGAAAATGTTGTGGCTGCCTTAGATGTCCAAGATATTTACCGCGTTCCAATGAACTATAGTCAGGAACGCTTTGATGAACGTGTTTGTCTGCATTTTGGTCTATCTCCTTCCGAACATCCCCTTTCCTTAGGTTGGCTACAGGATTGGGCAAACTTAACCGAAAACATCGAGACGTCTCAGCGCATGGTTACCGTTGCTCTTGTTGGAAAATACACCGAACTGCAGGACGCTTATAAATCCATTAAGGAAGCCCTTATACATGCTGGAGCCGCTAACAAAACGCGTGTGAATATTTTGTGGTGTCACTCAGAAAAATCGGAAGATATCATTGCTGAAATTCGGGATGCTGACGCTATTTTGGTACCAGGTGGATTTGGACAGCGTGGAATCGACAACAAGATTCGCGCTATCCAGTTTGCTCGAGAAAAAGGCGTTCCCTTCTTTGGTATTTGCTTAGGGATGCAGTTGGCCATTGTTGAGTCATTCCGGAACATTGCCCACTGGGAAGATGCTGATTCGACAGAATTTTCACCAAAAACGGGGCATCCTGTCATCAGCCTTATTTCAGAATGGACTAGAAATGATGGCTCTAAAGAACATCGCAGTGCTGAGGTTGATCTGGGAGGTACACTGCGCCTTGGTGCATACCCTTGCCACTTGCAAGAATCCTCTCTCGCATATCAAGCTTACGGACAGGAGGTTATTCATGAGCGCCACCGGCATCGCTACGAATTTAACGCCCCTGCCTTTGCTGAAAAAGCGGCTAAAATCGGTCTCACCTTTTCGGGTTGGTCACCCGATCGCAAGTTGGCAGAAATTGTCGAGCGGAACGATCATCCTTGGTTTCTTGCTGTCCAGTTTCATCCAGAATTTAAATCTCAGCCTCTTGCTCCTCATCCACTCTTTGTCTCTTTTCTGCAAGCTGCTCTCCAGTACAAGGAGAAAAAATCGTAGGCGCAAGTCGCCTCCTCGCTGTCGGAGATGTCTGTGTACTCTACGAATCGAACTTCAGCCACTCCGTTCGACCGCCTGCGTAAATCCAACTGACGCAGGAGAGACTCCTGGACGCGGCCATACCATTCAACTAACCGAGGTCTTATAAGCCAATTCGCTCAGGCTCGGTCAACGCGACTTTGAGGACATCCTCTACTGTTGCCGCCGTCACGATAGCCAAACCTTCCCGCACCTTTTCGTCGATCTCACTCAAATCCTTCTCATTATCTTTGGGAATAACAACAGTTTTGATGCCACTACGGTGCGCTGCTAGGAGTTTCTCTTTTAGGCCCCCGATTTCGAGGACTTGGCCACGTAGATTAATTTCCCCCGTCATTGCCACATCGTGTCGTACCATAATCTTTGTTAAGGCCGACGTAAGCGCTGTGCAGATAGCTGTTCCTGCCGAAGGACCATCTTTGGGTGTTGCTCCTTCAGGAACATGTACATGGATATCATGTTTCTCAAAAAAATCTGAAGCTAGGTGCCACTCTGTTGATCTCGAACGAACATAACTCACTGATGCCTGAATAGACTCTTTCATGACGTCGCCCAATTTGCCCGTCTGGATGACGCCGCCTTTTCCATCGAGCACCAGCACCTCAATAAACAAGATATCACCTCCGGCCTCTGTCCAAGCTAAACCGGTTGAGATCCCTGATTTACAAAAGAGTTGTGACTGACTGAAATTATACTTTGGAACTCCGCAGTATTTGCGTAAGGTTTGGAGCTCGACGAGGATTGGAGCTTCTGCGCCTTGTACCAACTCTCTTACTGCCTTACGAGTCAACGTTGCAATTTGCCTTTCTAAGTGCCTAACTCCAGCCTCACGCGTATAATGGCGGATCAGCTCGATAAGGGCCTCATCCTCTAACTGGAAATCAGTTTCTTTCAAGCCATGCAATTCCATCTGTCGAGGAAGTAAGTGCTGCCGAGCGATGTTAATTTTTTCATCTTCCGTATATCCCGGAATACGAATGATCTCCATGCGGTCAAGAAGAGGTTGTGGCATATCGAGAGTATTGGCTGTCGCCACAAACATAACATTCGACAGGTCATAGTCTACCTCGATGTAGTGGTCGTTAAACGTCTTGTTCTGTTCTGGATCCAACACTTCTAGCAGCGCCGAAGTTGGATCACCTCGCCAGTCTTGCCCCAACTTATCAATCTCATCCAGCAAGAAAAGCGGATTAGACGATTTAGCTTTTTTCATACCTTGTATGATTCTCCCCGGCATCGCCCCTATGTACGTACTCCGATGCCCTCGGATTTCTGCCTCGTCGGACACCCCGCCAAGCGAAACACGCACAAAGGACCGCCCTGTAGCCTCAGCAATTGACTTGCCTAAGGAGGTTTTTCCAACACCGGGAGGTCCTACAAAACACAAAATCTGGCCAGGAAGTTTAGATACACGTGCCTGAACAGCAAGATACTCGAGAATGCGATCCTTAACGGGTTTAAGACCGTAATGATCTCTCTCCAATATCTTCTCCGCTTCGGCTAGATCCTTTTTGATTTTTGTGTTTTTATTCCACGGTATATCTAACAACCACTCTAAATAACTTCTAACGACGCTTGCTTCTGACGACATTGAATTCATGGAACGAAGCTTTTTTAGGCGAGATAGTGCTCTTTCACGTGCCTCCTTTGAAAACTTCGTTTTACGGATACGCTTCTCAAGAACAGCTAGCTCATCTTCGCCTTCCTCTGTACCATTTCCCAATTCCTTATGGATAGCCCGCAATTGTTCGTTGAGATAATATTCTCTTTGTGCCTTTTCAATTTGCTTTTTAACGCGGCCGCGAATTTTCTTCTCAACCGAATAGGCGCTGTTTGCTGCTTCGAGAATCGCCAAAATACGCTCGAGTCGCTTTTGTACGGATTCCATTTCGAGAAGTTCCTGCTTTTCGGGGACTCCCAGAGAAAAGCATGCCGCAATAGAGTCTGTGAATGTACTGGGATTATCAATTTTCTTGACAGTATCAATAAAATCATGAGATATTTTTGAATTATATTTCGCATAATTTTCAAATTCTTTTAGGACAACGCTGTGAAGGATTCGGGTCTCGCTCAACGCTTCCTCGTTTTCTTCAGAAAGGACATAGGCCTGAGCTCTTAATACGTTTTCGTCTCTTTGGAAGTTCACAATTTTGGCTCGAGAGCGGCCTGATACCAGAATTTTAAGCGTTCCATCTGACAACTCTAAAATTTGCATTAAAGAAGCTACCGTCCCCACGTGAAAAACGCCTTTTTCATCCGGCGATTCGTCCGCAGGATTCTTTTGGGTAAGCAACAGGAGGTCGCGACGTTTTCTCTCCCAAGCCATCCTCACGGCCTCAATAGACTGTGGACGCCCTACGAATAAAGACACTACCATGTGCGGGAATATGACAGTATCTCTTAGCATTAGAATAGGAAAACTGTCTAAAAATTGCTCACTGTTTGGATCCATACAACGTCTTAGGCATCGGCAAAAAAACCGCCTTCATTGTACAAAATTTATAGAGGATCACCTAAAGGTTTTATGGGAGTATCAAGCTATTGAAATGTAGGTATTTTCGTAGAACACTCCACCTAGTGTATGTAAAATATTTGTCAAGAATCTAGCGCATAACAAAGTTTCTTTTAGATCTCTTTGTTCAAATTAAGAATATATTAATATGCAGGGTTATTAGAAAAATAAAAACTTTGTCATATCTTATTCATTGCTGCTCTGATGGCACTAAGCGGTTCAGGATCTCATGCTGATATCTGTCGATTTTGAATCGTCCATACTGAAAAATTAAAATCCCTTCTTTGGCTTGAGCAAAAGGTATTAACGAATCGACGTTGGTCAAAAAATCCGGAAAAGTAGTACACTTTTCCGCATTCCATAAAGCATAAGAAATGATTCCTGCAGGCCTTCTCCGCGATCGCGACCTGACGGAAATAAAAATCACCACGCAATAACGGTACGAGTGGATTCTCTTGGTTTTAGCGGAGTAGTAAATGAATACCTCAGACTGCTCAATATTTCTAGATTGGTGAGGATATGACCTTGGTCACACTACAAAAAGCCTCTATAATGAAATACAGTTGGTTGTTTGTCGCAACTTTTCCGAGGTTCTCCGTGGGGAAAGATTTTTACGAAGTTTTGGGCGTTTCGAGGTCAGCCACGGCGGCGGAGATTAAAAAGGCCTATCACAAGCTCGCCATGAAGTATCACCCTGATCGAAATAAGGGAGACAAGGCGGCTGAGGCCAAATTTAAGGAAATTAATGAGGCCTACGAGGTTTTGAGTGATCCGCAGAAGAAAGCTGCCTATGACCGTTATGGGGCACAGGCGTTTGAGCAAGGTGGTTTTTCTCAGCAAGGTGGCGGCGGTCAGGGATTTGAAGGGTTTGATTTTAGTGGTGGATTTGGAGGTGTCCACTTTGAAGACATCATTAACGAGGTATTCGGTGCAGGTCGCCGCAGCGGAGGTGCACGTTCTCAGAGGCCGGCTTCTCAGCCAGGTTCCGATATTCGTTATGATTTGTCTCTCTCTCTTGAGGAGGCTTTTTCAGGAACCACGACGAGGATTTCTTTTCGGACCTTCTGTCCCTGCGAAAAGTGTAAAGGGACAGGCAGTGCCAATGGCAAGGGGAGTGAGACTTGTTCCGTGTGCCAGGGGCGTGGGGCCGTCCGTAGTCAACAGGGTTTTTTTACAGTCGAGAGAACCTGCCCGCAGTGTGGAGGGAGTGGCCAGGTGATCAAAAACCCCTGTCTGGCTTGTAGCGGTCTGGGGCGCGTTCTCAAAGAAAAAAATTTGGATGTCACTGTTCCCAAAGGGGTGGATGACGGTACGCGCATCCGGTTGGCTGGAGAGGGAGAGTGTGGCATTCGTGGTGGAGCTAAGGGGGACCTTTATGTGTTTATTTCGTTGAAGGTTCATCCCCTCTTCAAGCGTCTTGGAAAGGATCTGACATGTAAGATGCCGATTTCTTTTGCAACGGCAGCTCTTGGCAAGGAGGTGTCCGTAACTGTGTTGGACAAGACTTCTGTGACGTTAAAGATCCCTGAAGGCACCCAAACAGGTCATCAATTCCGTATAAAAGGCAAAGGGATGCCGGGGTTGAGAGGGCATTCGTTTGGTGATCTCTTAGTGGAAGTTGTCGTAGAAACGCCTGTTAAACTCTCTTCTCGCCAAAAGGAACTGCTGCAAGAGCTTGAAAGTGGCGAGCACTCTGCGGAGAATAACCCCCTTCGGAAAGGGTTTTTAGCCAAGATCAAAGAGTTCTTTGGTGATACTAAAGACAAGTGAGAATTGCACAAGGGCGTGTGGATGCTAAGCCTTTAATCCGAACAGATAGCGAACGCGCGGCGGTCTTCCGAAATGATGTCGATGTAGACGTTGATGCGGTTTGGAATGAACAAGTTCTCGAGTCGGTCCGGCCACTCAATGAGGCAGATGTGCTGTGATAGAGCTTCGTCTAATCCTAGTTCCCATACTTCATCAAGGGTTTGGATCCTGTAGAGATCAACGTGCCATACGGTGCTTCTTGCTGGGTCTTTTGGTTCATAAGTCTGGACAAGGGTGAACGTTGGGCTCGGAACCTCCAACGTTTCCTCTTGAAAATACGACCGAAGAAAAGCACGGGCAAACGTGGATTTTCCAGCTCCCATGGCGCCCCAAAGGAAAACTGTCGCTGGAGCTTGTAGCCGCCTCGACAACAAATAGGCCTGATCCTCCAGACCTTCTTGCGAACATTCAACAAACTTCACGGAGCTCACCGCCTGTGGTGCCTGCTGCCAGACTCGAACTGGCACGACCGAAGTCGACAGATTTTAAGTCTGTTGTGTCTACCGATTCCACCAAGCAGGCCACCCCAACTGAGAGTCATTGTCGGCTGAAATCAAGAGGATGTCAAGATGAGGTGACTGCAGTCCACAACGACCTTACTCGCTGGCTCACGGTCTATGCCGTTTTGCTATGGATCTAGAGTAAAGACCGTCGATATTTGTGGTGATTAAAAGAATCAAGGGCTCGACCTAGGTGCATCTGAATCTAGAACAGGGGGATGGGAAAGATCAAACTTCGCAAGGATGGACAGAAAGAACTTGTCGAGGTTTTCGTGGTTGGAGGTATAGCTTGGATTATGAATATAAATAAGAATATTACAGTTTTTTCTTTAATATAAGTGGGTTCCTTGTTTAAATAATTTCATGAAGACTTTGATTTTCATGGAGAAGTCGAACTTGACGACAGTTATTTGGGAGGTGCCAGAAAAGGGAAAAGAGGTGGGAAAATCCCTGTTCAAGAAGGGAGGAAAAGTCACTGCAGTTCATATTGAGAATGCCAAAAGAGAACCCCCATACCATCATAAAAAGGTAAGTATAACCAGATACTCCTTATACGGATCATGGAAAGGTTACGATGTCTGGGGTGTTTCCGAATTTATTCACGAAAGAGATCATCAGGCCAAAGAATTTGTTAATGAAAAGGTGTATTCATGGAGTTGAAAACTTTTGGAGCCCAGCCAAAAGATTGATGAGGAAATTTAGAGGCATTCCTAAAGAGCCTTTTCATCTACGTTCAAAGAAAATGCGAATTGTGGTTCAAGGTTAAAAAAACGTCTGTCGTGAAAAGCTAGGTTTTGCTGCGGCTTGGGAGAGGAGGAATAGACTTGTCGCGAAAGTCCTATATATTTTAAAGCAACATCTTTGCAGGGTTATACCATCTTTACGATTCTGATCCTTTTCAACAGGAAATGCGTCAAAAGTCCGCATAGAAGGTTGAACCCGTAACCCAGGTTTCCTTCAATGATTGCAATAAGGATAGTTACATATCTTCTTATTCTTGAGTCTCCCCAATGTGTGTTCAATTTTGGTTCGTTACGTTCCAACCACCTGATTAGGGTTCCTCTCTTCAACACTCAGCTGCTCCCTTCACCATCGATCCTTTTCTGGGCTCCAAGCACACTCCAGGAAACGGATCTCATCTTCTACCTCAAAAGCTACGTCAAACTGCCAAGAACAATTCATAAATAAAGGATTCTCGGCAGCAAAAATTTCAGTAGCCTGCTCGATTCGGCGGCGTTGCCTTTGGGTAAGACACCCACGTACTTCCGTAAGACGGCTACGATGTTTGACCTCTACGATGTGAATGACGTTATCCTTCAAGGCAATGATATCAATTTCTCCGACAGAGGTGCGGTAACGGTGTTTAATGATTTCAAAGCCATGATACTTCAACAGTACGATGACTTTTTTCTCCGCACATAGACCGGACTGAAATGCAGTTTGTTTCGTGTTCATGTTTTAGTTCATTTTATCTTTTCTATTTTTAGTTTAAATTATGAATATAATAAATGGAATGCATAAGACAATTTGTTATTTTATATAACCTCATCTAACATCTCAAGGACTTGGTTCAATTCAGAAGGCTTACTCTCTCACAGTAACTCTCGAACTTTCCAGAGGTCTACGGAAATTTTCTGATAAATCCCCCAGTACATTGGCCTCTCCTTGCGCAAAAAATAAATATTTTTCAGAAAAATCAAGGCAAAATACATTCGCTTTTTACCATGAATAGAGTCGATTGTTTACGATTACTAAAAGTACTGCATTTACTTTCAATTTATCCCTGTGCATTTAAAATCTAAAACCCCTTACGATATCGAGTTCCAAAAGTCGACGTTCCATTTGCACAAAAAGAAGGTTTTTAACAAATTTGATCTGCAACAAGTTAGTTAGAAAGTTAAAATAAAATGGTACATATCTATGATTATATAAATTCTGTTAAATTTCTAGAAAGAATTATTAAAGTAGGACTGGGTTTTAAATTCCACAATCTTTCCGTGATCCTGTTTTTGCCTCAAATCAAGACTTTTTATAGATCGGCCCAGTAAGCTTATCCTTTCATTTATTGTATATGAATTATTAATAAATTAACCATTTATTCAAGGGTCCGCACAACCGCTATCCCTTTTTACCTGTCGCTCTTCTACTCCTATCCCATTTGGTTCAAATATGCGATACTGGGCGGGTTTTGGGAGATGAGATCGTTTATGGCCTCCTCGCCACAGTTCGTCCACTTGCACGTTCATAGCACCTATTCCTTGTCTGAGGGAGCCGTTAGAGTTCCTGATATTCCTGAACTGTGCAAACGTCATCGTATGCCGGCTGTGGCCATTACTGACACCAACAATCTTTTTGGAGTTATGGATATCGCCAAAACGTGTACTCATGAAGGGATTCAACCTATCATCGGTACCCAAATTACCTTTCGCATTCCTTTAACCCTTAGCCAGACTCTGAGGGCTCCTCTGGTTTTTCTAGCTCAAAATGAAACAGGTTATAAAAACCTTATGGCTCTCTCGACTCAGTCTTATCGAGCTGATGACCTCGCTTCTGCTGGTCCGTCACTCACGCTGACCGATATTACCAAACATACTGAGGGAGTCCTTTGCCTCACAGGCGGGCCCAACGGACTTCTTGGCCAACTTTTACTCCAAAAAGATACGGCAAATGCTGAGAATGTACTTTGTGAACTTATAAAAGACTTTCCGGGACGCCTCTATATTGAATTGGTACGCCACATGGTTCGTAAGCAGAGCGAGACAGAGCCTCAATTTTTGGATTGGGCTCAAAAGCACAACATCCCCATCGTCGCCACAAATGACGTTTACTTTAGCGATCCAAACATGTTTGAAGCACACGATGCTCTTCTTTGTATAGCTGCAGGGAGATACATGAATGAAAGGGATAGGCCAAAGTCTTCGCCACATGAATACTTTAAATCTCAAGAAGAAATGTGCGCACTTTTCGCTGATCTTCCGGAAGCCATAGAGAACACTGTCAATATCGCAAAGAGGTGCAGTTTTATTCTTGAAGAGAGACCTCCTCTTTTGCCACCTTTTGCCTTACCTGAGGGTAAAACTGAAAAAGAGGAGTTGCGCGAGCAAGCTATCTCTGGACTCGAAATGAGGCTAGAAAAGTATGTTCTACCCCACACTCCACTGGAAAAACATGAGGAAACTCGTACTACTTATTTCGACAGGCTCTACAAAGAGCTTGGTGTTATTGAAAGCATGGGGTTCCCCGGTTATTTTTTGATCGTCTCAGACTTCATCAAGTACGCTAAGAGTCAGGGCATTCCTGTCGGGCCTGGCCGAGGCTCGGGTGCAGGGTCGCTCGTTGCCTGGTCGCTGACGATCACCGATATCGACCCCATCCGTTTTGATCTCATTTTCGAGCGTTTTCTCAACCCTGAACGCGTTTCAATGCCGGATTTTGACGTCGATTTTTGTCAGGATAGACGAGGCGAAGTGATTGATTATGTTCTCAGAAAGTACGGACAGGACAAAGTCGCCCAAATTATTACTTTTGGTAAGCTGCAAGCTCGTGCTGTTTTGCGCGACGTTGGTCGCGTTTTGGAAATGTCTTATTCTCAGGTCGACAAGATCTGCAAACTCATACCTAACAACCCTGCACATCCCGTTACCCTCGTCGAGGCGCTTGAAGCTGATGCGACACTTAAAAGGCTCATTCTCGAAGATGCGACTCTTACGCGTCTTTTTGATGTTGCTCTGAAACTAGAGGGATTGTACAGGCACGCATCAACTCATGCTGCAGGTGTAGTGATTGGGGGAACACCTCTTGAAAGCATGGTGCCACTGTACTACGACGGAGAGTCTCCTCTAGCCATTACGCAAATCAATATGAAATATATTGAGAAGGCCGGTCTTCTCAAATTCGACTTTCTTGGTCTTAAAACGCTCACTGTTATACGCTATTGTTGCCAGCTTGTTGAAAAATCAGGTCATCACCTTGATATCAGCACTATCCCTCTCGATGATCCCAAGACTTTCGAACTATTGTGCTCAACCAATGTTTTGGGTGTCTTCCAATTAGAAAGTACAGGAATGCAGGATGTTATCAATCGCATGAAGCCTGATCGTTTTGAGGACCTTGTGGCTCTTGTCGCTCTTTTCCGACCTGGCCCCATGGATGATATTCCGAAATACCTTGCGCGTAAGCACGGTGATGAGGACGTTGTCTATCCTCATCCTGCTCTTAAACCTATCTTGGAGAAAACTTATGGCGTTATGGTTTACCAGGAGCAAGTCATGCAGATCGCTCAAGTCTTGGGAGGATATACCCTTGGAGGTGCTGACCTTTTGCGTCGTGCTATGGGAAAAAAGAACAAGAAGGAGATGGACGCCCAACGCAAAGTTTTCATTGATGGTGCCGTTAAAAACAACATTGCAACCGATACGGCCGCTCACATCTTTGATCTCATGGCAAAATTCGCCTCTTACGGATTTAACAAATCTCACTCGGCTCCTTATGCTCTTATTTCGTACCAAACAGCATTTTTGAAAGCCAATTACCCCGTAGAGTTCTACGCCGCCGTAGCTACATACGAAAAAGGTAATAGCGAGAAATTAGCAGCCCTTTTTCAAGATATGCGGCGTAATGGTTTCGATATTCTCCCACCCGACATCAACAAGTCCGAGGTCGATTTTGTGCCTGAAAATGGGGCAGTACGCTTTGCTTTATCTGCTATCAAGAGTGTTGGTGAACAAGCTATGGAGGAACTTGTAAAAGAACGCCGAGCTCACGGTCCTTTCCGTTCTTTTGAAAACTTTGCTTCGCGCGTTGATCCTGCTCACATCAACAAACGACAAATCGAGAATCTTATTGCAGCAGGTGTTTTCGATTCTATTCACCCCCGAAGAAAACAACTCTTTGAGGCTGCGGATCTCGCAGTGGGATATGCTAACAGCTGCAAGCAGGAGCGTCTTCATGCTACTCTCTCTTTGTTCGGAGGTGGTCCAGAAAACCTTCCCAAACTGCGCCTCCCTCATGTTCGGCAAGACTGGAACGCTCTTGAGAAGTCTCAGAAGGAGTTTGATGCTCTCGGTTTTTTTATGCGGGATCATCCTCTTAACATCCACTCGGACATTATCCAAGAGCTTCATTTACAGAATAGCAGTACCTACGCAGATTTTGCTTCGGAGGGCGGGACTATCGTTCGCCTTGCTGGCATCATCCTTTCCCGAGAAGAAAAAACCTCTCGCAGTGGGCAAAAGTTTGCGTTTTTCACGTTCTCTGATCCGCATGGTGTTTTTGATATGCCGTTTTTTTCGGAAAATTACGAGCGAGTTCGTCCTTGGGCGGAAGTTGGCCTTTCTGTCTATATCGAAGCCCTTGCCAGGCTTAGCGATAACGGAATCATTCGTCTCACAGGCCAAGCGATGGAACGTCTCGAGAATATTGGGTGTCGTAACGCCTTCATCTTGAAAATCTCAGAGCGTCTTGATGTTGCCCTCTTAAAGGAAGTCATCCAAGAGGCTCTCAACACTGGAACTGAAGCTATTCGCAAACAGAACCTTATTCTCGAATACCCTCTTCCAAATGGACGAGCGAAAATAACTTTTCCTCATCGCTATGCCATCACATCGGTTGTTAAAGCCAAACTGATGGAAATTGCTGCGCGTTAGTTTCTCTTGCTACGGGCAGCCCATCGTTCTAATTTTTTAAATGGCTTCGCATGTGCGGATGAGGCATTCATTCCTCGTCCCTTTTTCTGTAGAATGACCTTAGGAAGGGTAGGGAGAGATATTCATGTTTAAAGATCAGGACAAGCAAAAGGCACTCGATGCGGCTCTTGCGCAGATAGAGCGAGTTTTTGGAAGGGGTTCGGTCATGCGACTCGGCGAGGACAGCCATCTCGAGGTGGAGGTTATTTCAACGGGATGTTTGGGGCTTGACCTCGCTCTCGGCATTGGCGGTTTCCCTAAGGGGCGAATTATCGAGGTTTATGGACCTGAATCTTCTGGTAAAACGACACTGGCTTTGCACACCGTAGCCGAGGCTCAAAAAGCCGGAGGTACCTGCGCTTTTGTTGACGCTGAACATGCTTTGGATCCAAGCTATGCCCGCAAGCTCGGCATTAAAGTGGATGATTTACTCATCTCCCAACCTGATACGGGTGAACAGGCTCTTGAAATTGCAGATACCCTTGTACGCAGCGGTGCCATTGATGTCGTTGTTATCGACAGCGTGGCGGCCCTTGTACCTAAGGCGGAGTTGGAGGGTGATATGGGAGACGCTCACATGGGTCTCCAGGCACGTCTTATGAGTCAAGCTTTGCGCAAACTAACGGGGTCAGTGTCAAAGACAGGTTGTATGGTGATTTTCATCAACCAAATCCGTCAGAAAATTGGAGTTATGTTTGGTAATCCCGAAACGACGACAGGCGGGAACGCTCTCAAGTTTTATGCGTCTGTCCGGCTTGATATCCGGCGCATCGGTACCATCAAGGATCGAGAGACGGTTATCGGTAACCAGACGCGCATTAAAGTCGTAAAAAACAAGATGGCTCCTCCTTTCAAAGTGATTGAAGTCGATATTATGTATGGCGAAGGTATTTCCAAAACAGGCGAACTCATCGATCTCGGTATTTGCGCGGGTATCATCGATAAATCAGGGTCTTGGTACGCTTATGGAGCCGAAAAGATGGGACAGGGCAAAGAGGCTGCCAAACAGTATCTCCGCGATAACCCATCCAAAGCCGGCGAGATCGAGCAAGCTATTCGCGCTCACGCTGGTCTCATTACAGAAAGCATGCTTACGGGAGCCGTTGAGACGAAACTCGAAGAAAATCTAGAAGCCACCCCTGAGGAAACGGCAGTTACCGAGTAGACGGGCCCTCGGCTCTCGTTAGTCAGGCAACTTGCCCTGTTGAGTTGCCTGATGATGGAGCTCTGCCTCTTAACGCCGGCGCTCTAATTCGGCCCTTTGCCTAGAAGATGTCTTTAACTATTCGACGGTGTCAAAGTCTTCGTCTTCCCAGTTTTTGTGGCCATCAAGCTTATCTTCATTGCTAGATTTATTGATGGGATCGTTTCGAAGCCAGTCGTCCTCGTTAACGACTTCGTTTTCGTCGTTTATTTGAAAAACCCTAGCTCCAAAAATCTGAACTGCCGGCAAAATCTTCGGTAAGTCTGAAGGTGTGCAGGTACTACCATCGCTATGTTTTGACCACCATTCCAAAGCTTCTTCTTTAGTCAAAACCGGAGCATTAGCAGGGATAACAACATACTCTCTCTGGTCGGCTACTACCTTTGTTCCACCGTCTAAATAACTCTTGATAGGATCGGATGAAAAGCTAATCAAAGGCGCAAAGCCAAATAACAATAACGCACTTCCCTTTAAAGATTGAAATGAGATCATAAAACTACCACTCAAAAAGCACCCACGGGGCGAATTGTATCACTCATTTTTCATCGAGTCATGTGTAGAGCACGGAAATTAAGAGTAGTTTGATTTTGGAATGCTTCCTTCACAGTTTTCCGCAAACGCTATTAACCTCTTCTATTGACGTCACACCTTTTTGGACTTTTTGTAATCCGTCCTGGTAAAGCGGGATGTATCCATTCTCGCGGGCACAACACCTCCACTCGTTCCACGTCGGTATCTGAGCAAGGCATGCGTCCATCACTTCATTCATGACTAGCAATTCGCTAATAGCTAAGCGGCCTTTGTAGCCGGTCCGTTGGCACTCCTTGCATCCTCGTCCTCCACAAGAACGGCAGAAACGCCGAACGAGGCGCTGTGATAAAAGAGCTAGAAGTTGCCCTGATAGTAATGACATTGGAATTCCTAAATCCATCAGCCTCAGAGGAGCTTGCAAGACATCGTTAGCGTGAACTGTGGACAAGACTAGATGCCCGGTCATGGACGCACGAAGGGCCATTTGGGCTGTTTCTTCATCACGAATTTCGCCGATAAAGATGATGTCCGGATCCTGTCTCAAAATGGAACGCACTCCATCAGCGAACCCCAAAACATCTGAATGTTGTATTTCCGTCTGACGGATGTTTTCAAATTGGTACTCTACGGGGTCTTCGAGTGTCATGATATTTTTCGTTGAGGCGTCCATCTGCGCACAAAGGGCATACAATGTTGTCGTTTTTCCCGATCCTGTTGGACCGCAAAGCAAAATGAGTCCGTAGGGCCGTTGGACTAACCTTTTTAAAGCCAACACAGTAGGTGCTTCAAACCCTAGTTGATCGAGTGATACCAGTTGTTTATTGCGCGTAAGAACGCGTATTACTAAGCTTTCACCATGAATTGTCGGATGGGTGGAAACACGAAAATCGACTCTCTGTTGTTGAATCGTTAGACTAAAATGCCCTGATTGAGGTCTGCGCGACTCTGAAATATCTAGATTAGATAAAACTTTTAAACGGATGACGACGTGCGGCCAAATATTTTCGTGGAGCTCATACGCTGTCTGCAACACACCATCCACCCGGAATCGTACATGAACAAGATGCGATGATGGCTGAAAATGAATGTCCGAAGCCTCAGCCTTAAGGGCGTTCTGGAGAAGCGAATCCACAAGATTTACGACATCATCGTGTCCAGGAGCCTGTGCTGAAAAATTGGATTCCTCTTTCTTTAAAAATGTCGATAAGACTTTTTCGAGTTGCTTGGAAAAGATGTAGAAAAAAGAAATCGTGCGTCCTTTTAGCTTGTTTTGCAGGCGGTCGACAATATGATCCCTTGTTACGAGATCGTAGGGATCCACCATCGCTACCTCAATGGTTTCTCTTCTCAATTTCCACACCACGAATTTTCGTTCAGACATGGTCTCGAAGCTAAATAACTCCATTCCGTCAGAGTCCGGTCCAAAGGAGTCGTCGATGAAAGGGATCCCTGTTACCTCAGACAAAAGGCTTTGTATTGTTGCCTTGTCCACAAAATCTAAACGTAGACAGATATCAGCAAAACTTTCTCCAGTTCGCCTTCGTTCCTCACGGACAACTTCGGTTTGGTCCGAACGAAGAAGCTTTCTTTCCTTTAATACCTCTTCGAGTCTCTTGTCAGTGAACATGAGTAAAAGCTGTAAAATTATCTAATACATTGTCATTATAACTTCTTTACGAAAATTCATGATTAATAATTCTATATAAGAAGGTATATTTTTACATACTATCATATAGGCCGAGGATCTCTTATGTACAGGTGCATCAGCCTCTCGTCTGAGGGGGCGAGAGTCGGGGTATCCAAAATTTTCACACGAATTAAGATAACAAGTTCCTTTAACTGGTCATCCTTTTTAAGGCTTGAAAACACTTCTTTCACAACGGGAACATCTCCCAAAAAGGGGTACTTATTTCGCGAATGAGCGGAGTACGTTTCCATAAAGCCACCTAAAATCCCAACTTCACCATTCGCCAGGCGCAGAACAGAATCAATTTCCTTTACTTCAATAATCGGGACCTTCGAATCAGGAAGGTCCTTCGTGTTGCTGTTATTATTTTGACGAACCGCAATAGCCATGGAGGGGTCGCTCACCTCGGTAACAAGGCGAGAAATTGTTGGGCGGAGGAAGAGAATAACACTATTCGTTGCAGGATCAATTGCTGGCTGGACCGTCATAACCAGTCCGACAGGAATAGTTTGAATATCACTTCCAACACTGAAATCGTTATAATCACTTTTTGTTGAAACGTGGCGGCTATAGTTGAGTTTAAAATAAACTTGATTTTGAGCGACCTTCAGAACGGCACTTTGGTTGTTCATAACCGTCAGTCGTGGACTCGATAAAGTCTTCGTTGCACCAAAAGACTGTAAGCTCTTCATAATTCCCATCATGCCCCCTTCTAAAGAAGCAGTGTACTGAATAAAACCATCGGTTATATTCAGATTTGTTATTGATGAATTCGCTGTATTTGACAAACTACTAATAAAATTATGCCCACCTATAAAACTATTTTTGTAACTCTGTTCTGTAGATGTTCCGTCTTGACTCGTAGACGAGCCGCCCGAACTCGTCGAGTTTGCAGAGGATTTGTTTGCTGGTAAAAATCCCCAGTCAATTCCGCTCTTAAACTTTTCATCAAGAGTTACCTCTACTACCTTAGCCTCGACTAAAATCTGGCTACTGACAGACTTTCTTAGAAGATCGAGATATTCTCGCACGCGGTAATGTTGTTCTGATGTTCCCCAAACGGATACCACCCCTGCTTGCTTGTGGAGGGAAAAAGGAGCTACACGCGCTTTTTCCTCCCCTTCAGCGGGAGCGAGCAAATTTTGCAAATTAACCTCAAGTTCCTTCCAGAAATCACTCGCACTACTCATGCTAACTGAGGTGTTGGATCCATTTTCACCAGAGTGGCACGATGTAACCACGCCCTCTTCAGAGGGCTTCATCCCGTGTGAAAAAATATCTGTTCCGGAAGAAATTTTGTTCTCGCTTGATCTAACAAAATTCAAAAACTGAAGTGGATAACTGCGACTGAAGGGGAGATCAGGCTCAATAAAGAGCAAGCCATTCTCGAAACGGTAACGAAGTTTTTCGAGGGCACAAAGATTTTCAAGGACATTCACAAAGGACTTGTTTGAAATGGATAAACTTGTTTTTCTATTACGAATATTTTTATCAAGGTAAATATCGACATCTAAGTAAGCTGCTAACTTTTCAAAGAGAGCAGATAGAGGAATATCAGCAACCATGTGTAAGGATACCTTCGTCTTGAAAGCGTCAGGTAAGGTTGGAGCGGCTGTTCGCTTACCATGTGAAGAAGATGTGATTCTACGTTCTTCAGGAGCTGTGAGCGTCTCAAAGTCTTTTGTTGTTAATTCAGGACCCAATGGTGAACTTGCTCGAAACTGGCATCCTGTAAGGATCAGAGACAAGAAGATAGCCACACTGCTGTATGGAATAGACGTCATGGTTCTGCCTTTCCGACCTCCTTACTCACTATAGGGACGAAAAGATGAACAGATGGTTAACGCCCAGATTTAAGCCAACACTGTTTTTTCGATAACCCTGGTAGATCCAGGTAGCATTTTATGCTTTACTTATAAAGTGTAGGGTTCCCAAAGGCCTACACTAGAGATTTTACGCAGACGGTGGATTGCCAGCGGACAGGTGTCGTGGCGTTTCCCGTTCGTGTTTGAGTACAATTCGAGCCTCTTAAGAGGCCTAGAGGAGATGTGATAGATGACAAAGAAGATTTTAGTGAATGCACAAAACCCAGAAGAAACGCGTGTTGCCGTTTTATCTGGTGAGGAACTTGTCGATTTCGATACCGAATGCACAAGCAAAAAACACATAAAAGGGAATATTTATCTAGCCAGGGTTGTCCGTGTTGAGCCGTCGCTTCAAGCCGTCTTCATTGAATACGGCGCTGAGCACAATGGTTTCTTGCCTTTCTCGGAAATTCATCCTGACTATTACAAAATCCCAATCGACGACCAGCGTTTTGAGGAGGAGACTGAAGAGGAGGAGGAACTCGAGGAAACTCCCGCTTCGCCCCCTGCTCAAGCAACCTCTATTGATGAATTTGCTTACCCCGAAAGCATGCTTAGTGTCTTCCGTGCAGATTCTTCAGAGGTCACCACCGAAGAGAAACCTATTCGTCATAAGCGCAAAAAACGTCGTCGCTACAGCGTTCAGGAAGTGATCTTTCCCAAACAAGTTCTTCTCGTCCAGGCAACAAAGGATGAACGAGGAAGTAAGTGTGCCGCCTTTACAACTTATCTTTCTCTTGCAGGCCAGTACTGCGTCCTCATGCCGAATGCAGGAGAACGAACAGGCGGAATTTCCAAGCGTATCCAAGAGGATGACACGCGTAACCGCCTCAGAAGTATCGTCAAAGATCTCAATGTTCCGGAAAAAATGTCGATTATCATTCGTACCGCCGGACAGGAGCGCACAAAGGTAGAAATCCGTCGCGATTTTGACTATCTCTCCCGCCTCTGGGACGAGATTCGTTCTAAAACTCTCGAGTCTAACGCTCCTCTTCTTATCCACGCTGAGGCGGACGTTCTAGCCCGAGCTGTTCGTGATTTTTACCAGAAAGATGTTGAGGAAATTCTCGTTGATACGCAGGATGCCTATAAAAAACTCCGTTTGTTCATGAAACAACTTTCACCAAGTGGTGTGAAAAAGATCAAACTTTACAAAGACGTAGATAACGTTTCTTTGTTCAATGCGTTTGATATCGAACGACAAGTAGTAGCGATGGTCACACCTCGAGTTCCCTTGCCTTCAGGTGGTTCCCTAGTTATTGGCCAAACAGAGGCTCTCGTTGCCATTGACGTTAATTCAGGGCGAGCGACTCGGGAACGTAATATTGACACAACAGCCCTTAAAACGAACCTTGAAGCTGCCCGTGAGATTGCGCGCCAACTTCGTCTTCGCGACCTTTCTGGCCTCATCGTCATCGACTTTATCGATATGAGCGAGCACCGCCACAACATCCAAGTTGAGAAGGAATTCCGGCAACAGGTCGCCCTCGACCGTGCTCGTATCCAGCTGGGGACAATTAGTCAATTTGGGCTTCTCGAGCTTTCCCGACAGCGTTTGCGGTCGAGCGTAATGGAAATCTACAGCGAGATCTGTCCTCACTGCCAAGGGCGTGGGATGACCTATTCGCGCCAGTACTTTGTTTCGACTGTCTTGCACGCCCTCGAAAAGGCGGTCTCGACAGAAGAGATCAGCCTGGCTCACCTTTATACTCCATCGACTATTACCGACCTCTTGCTTAATCAAAATCGCAAGAGTATTTGTGATATGGAAACTAAATATAACTGTAGCATTACCATTCACACAGACGATAATCTGTCAGATGTAGATTTCATGATTGATACTGGCAAAGGAGCGCCTTCTTTGCTATCTCTCGTCAAATCGCCAGAAGAATCGGAAGAGGAGAAACAGCCAGCAAAAGGAACGAATACTTCGCCGCGAAAACATCACCAGACTTCAACAGCCACTCCTCAAGTGAATCAGCCTGCTGGAGGAGGAGATCATCAATCCGCCAATTCTTTACCCGAAGTCGCTAAAGAGGTCCATGAGGAAAATGAATCTTCATCAGAATCTGAAGTTTCTGATGAAGTAACAAAAGAACAAACGTTTGATCAACGTAGTTCTCCTTTTGGGCCGCACAGAAGACGTCGCAATCGATATTTTCGCCGATTCCGTGATAACAATACCTTCGTGGACCAAAAAGGGAACTCGATCGATCATCCTTCCCAGGTCGATGCTGAAGTGGTCGAAGCCGTCGCCGGCAAGCCTAAGGATATGGCCCTTCCGTACTCCTTACCGACAGATTCCAAGACTCCAGCTACCGTCGAGCCTACCCTAGATAAAACAACACCCGATTTGGAAGAAAACTCGGCTTCGAATGCTGGAAGAGAGAAGAAAAGATCCCTTCGTAAGAATAATTATCCTCGTCGAAATAGAGGCGCTTCAGAAAAAACGCCATTAGCTAACCCTGAAAAGGAGCTAGAAAGTCCTCAGCAAAGTCCTTTGCTCAGTGCTGCAACTTCCTCCTCATTGCCGCAACCTGTTTCCGTTTTGCCAGCCTTGGGTGAGAAAGTGCAGGAAGAACCGGGTAGAACGAGAGGAGATGAGCATGCGTCTTTCCCTTCTCAACGTAGGCGTCGGAGCAGAAGGGGCGATTCTTCGGCGCCACAGCAAGACCGTGAAAATACCCCGAATTCAACTGCAAAAGAAAACACGGCTCCCTCTGGGAATCAGGGAACAGCTTCTGTGCGTCAGGAGACCCCAAACGAGCCTCTTTCGGACACACCCCCCGAAAATAGCCAAAGTCCTCGCAAGTCAACCACAAAGGCTGTGAAGAATAAAGAATCGTCATCTAAGTCGCCTTCCAAAAAGAGTTGGATTCAGCGAATTTTTCAAGCAAAGGAGGGCCCGAATGAGGGGAGTGGCGACTCATCATCGCCTGATAAGGAGTAAAAATATATAAAAATAAAGCCGATAGAAAAGTTATGGAAGTGAGGTGCTTCGTGCCAGATCCTATAAAAGTTTACCCACGAGCGAACGACACAGAAACAGTTTATCTGAAGTCTGTCATATCGAATCCGAACATCATTGTTGGTGAGTTTACGATGTACCATGACTTCGTTCGAGACCCTTGCGATTTTGAAAAGAACAACGTCCTTTATCATCATGCCATCAATCATGACAGGTTGATTATTGGGAAGTTTTGCTCGATCGCCTGTGGAGCTCGTTTTCTCTTTAATGGAGGAAACCATGCGCTTTCAAGTCTGTCGACTTATCCGTTTCCTGTTTTTTTCGACGAATGGCAGACAAGCCGGAAAGACATCACGCATGCCTGGGACAACAAAGGAGACATCATCATTGGCAACGACGTCTGGATCGGCTACGAGGCCGTGATCCTGGCTGGAGTGACTATTGGAAATGGTGCTGTTATCGGTACCCGAGCTGTTGTGACCAAAGACGTTCCGCCCTACACAATTGTTGGAGGGGTCCCTGCCAAGCCCATCCGCAAACGCTTTGACGACAGTACCATTCAAAAACTCCAAGAACTTCAGTGGTGGGATTGGCCTGTCGAAAAGATCCAAGCCAACCTAGCCGCCATCCAAAAAGGGCAACTAAGCCAATTAGCCTAGAGGGAGACGGTGGGGGGATGGGAGTGCTCCTATCTCCCTCGTTCACGTAGGGCAAGTTTTGTCATCGGCCCTGAACATTTTCGCTCTAGACGCCAGACTCCCCTTAATGATACACCCCGACCAGTCATCTACTGTAACTTATCTATTTGGTTAGTTTTTTAAACCAATAAGTTTTTAATATAAAAGGAGTTTTAATATGAACAAAACAAATATGTCGTTGCTAATAGCAGCTTGCCTAATGAGCTCGTCGGTCATGGCTTCGCAGACTGGGAAAAGCAGGTAACTGCAGTAAAGGGGGTGCCGGAGTTGATATTAGAGGAAACAAGCTATGTGCCGTTACACGAAGGTGGTTTACAGGGGTATGCCCTTAATCTACCATTCGGATTCACGAACTTTTATGTCGTCAATGATGGGTGTTATCAGAAAGTAGTAGATTATATCAACGAAAATTTCCAAAACTTAAGGATATACACAAATCCTGTCACGAAAAAAATAAGTATTACAGGGGACCAAGTTAAGTTATACGAAGACGAACAAACGGAACAAGTGAAGAAATTCCTCGAAAATGAACAATACAATGCTTTAGAAAATCTGGAAAAGTTGGCTCAACTTTTAAAGGGGACGACCTTCTACAAAAAGGAACCTTCCTTATCCGAAGAGAGCGACGATCCCGTAACAACAAAAGAAGAACTCTTAGGAAAATTCCGCAATGGTGTATTACGGCAATTTGAGAAATTTGCAGGTCGAAACTTGGCAGCTGCTCAATATCCAAATGGTGACCCCGTTAACACTTTTCAGTACTTTTCTGAGCCTGATTGGATTATAATAGACGACGGGCGAGTGTTTCCCTTCCGGTCTTTTATTGAAAACCATGGTGGATTTATCACGAGCGAAACAAATTACGGTGGTTCATCATCGCGACTGTTGTTCTGTTTAACAGAGGAAGAATTCCGCACCTTAGCATCGGCACTTGAAGGTTGCCGTGTGTTCTATATTGATGAGTATGAAGACATTAAGATGACAGCAAAAGAGAGGTTATTGATGAGCCATCCCAATGCAAAGAAAACTCTTATCTCAGTATCTTGGAATACTCATAACAATAATCAACCATGCGTGTTCGTAACCGCTTTTGGTAAAGTAGATTTGGCAAAGGCAGTTGTTCTAAACGAATTCGATCATTTCCAGAGTTTGAAAGAATTTATAGGGAATAAAGATGGGGCCGTGACACCAAAGGATGGAGGCATTCTTATCACCCATCAAGCTCCTCGAGCCCTTACAAGACTCGTGATCGAAATGACTCAAAAAGGAATCTATGACATCTCATCCAAGTAAAAACATATCCGTTTTTGCCAATTCCTTAGGTTGTTGAGAGAAATCCAGAGGAGGACACGTAGGTTATTGCCCTATGGGGGGTACACCCCCCCCCTTTCCTCAAACGAGTACCGAGAAGCCGAGTTAGCTCACCCGTTGAATGCGTTGTTGGTTTTAAAGGTTTTTGGTCTTGTGTGTAGGGGGCCGCCGCAGGAGGAACAATTCATTCGCTACTGTTATCCACTTTATGAATTTTTTTGTGCTGTGTTGTTTTACTTCAATTTAAAAATATTTTGCGCGTCATAGAGAGTCACTCAAACAACTGCACTATAATTTTCGCGATTTTAACTGGAAACAACCAAGTACCAAAAGGGGCGTTGTGATGGGCTATTTTAGGTGTTGAAGCCGGTAGAAATTTCGTGTTATCTAGATAGTAGGAGCCAGAGATCGGCGTGTCAGCCGGCGGCCTTTCATCTTCCAGCGTAGCGTCCACAAAGATAATCAAAGGCGATCTCTCGCCGGACGTTTGTGCGTGGAGTTTGTTTATTGTTCCCTTCCTTCAAAATTCGGAAGGATAGTTTTTATTTTTAGTTTGTATTTTTTCTAACAAAAGGAGATTGAAAAATGTTAAATAAATCATTAGATAAATTGTATCAGAAGACCAACAACGTGGTCGTTATGATGACAAAAGAGAAGTTGAATCCAGGCGAGATTGAGAAGCCTATGGCCGGGCCTTGTTGGACCGAGGAGTCTGCAACTTCTTCATGCCAACTTTCTCTTCCCTCAAAGCACGAATTCCAGGCGTGGTACTCTTCTCCGCTAGGTAGGGTACGCATAATCAGTGACGAGACTCGCCTGAAAGAGGTGAAGTTCGTGGATACAGGCGGTGGCATTGAGGAGACGACGATACCTGATATTCCCATATTGGCTCAGGCTGTGAAATGGCTCGACCGTTACTTCAACGGGAAGCCTCTTAAGAGGAGGCCGCGTTTGGCTCTTTCGGGGACGCCTTTTCAAGTGGCCGTTTGGGAAGAAACAAGTCGCATTCCTTTCGGGTCTACCGTGACCTACGCAGAGCTTGCTCAAAGGCTAGGACAAGGCCGGTCGTGCGCCCGAGCCGTTGGTTCTGTTTTGGCTCGTAATCCTCTTTGGTTGCTCATTCCTTGTCATCGGGTGATTCCCTCGGACGGTTCCCCTGGAAATTACGCTGGTGGCGCATGGCGGAAGAAGGCCTTATTGGAGATGGAAAGAATGGCGCACGATCCCTTTCCTCCCCCCGAGGACAAAAAAGTGAGGAATGTACCATGATTATTTGTAAATTATTCGCATTAAAGAAATAGATATAATTAATGATTAATAATAATCGTATAAATGCAAGAAATTTACAGAGGCTCTTCATCACAAAACAGTTCATCTACTCTGCAGTGTACCAGCCCCGCCTCGTTTTATCGGTTTGGTAAAATGTGTGGGAGAACGGATTGATCCATGGCAACCGGGAGAGGACGTAGCCGTAGAGGATTTCTCACCCCAATTCGTCATTATCGCCATGCAGAGCGGAGTCATGAGGCTTTGTTGTCAACCAATTCAACAAAGGTGGAAACATAGATGATTAATAAGGAGGTCCCATGAGCTGATTTATTTTCTATGACGATCAAGTATATCAATCAACAGGACTTGTCGGAGGGGTCCCTTTTGCGCGAAAATCAGGAGTGATATTCGAAGTGCCGTGAAAGGGATAAAGGAAAAAGATGAACACTCGGAACACTTTTATTTTAGGAAGTTTTTTACTGGTTAGCAGCTTATTCTACACTGGTGGATTTTATATGTCGCGCGGCCTTCTTCATGCCCAGTTGCCTTCACGTCCCAAGCAGACTCGTGTTCCGACCCTTTCGGCGCCGACGTTATCGACTGAGTCTATGGAATCTCTTGCGAAGGGAAAAGGTGATGAAACGGACGCATCCCTGCTGGCTCGTGTTGAACGTTTGGGGGGATTTTTGGGAAGCACAAAAGTTCAGCGATTTCCTTCGCCTGACATTGAGCGACGAAAGAAACAACCTCTTGTCCGCTATGCTCACCCTTCCAGGCGTCGTCCCGCCAAACATCTACCTCAAGAATTACTCTTTGTAATGAGATAGTGAAATTCAAATAAATTATAAATGCTTATTTTTTATCGTGAGGTCACGCATATCTTCGAGAATATGAAAAACTCCAAATCTTTCGACGTGTATTCCTTATCGAGCTAGACGTGGAGTCCATAGCTCTCTCTCAATTGGAGTGCCTGTCTCTACAAAAAGCTCAGATTATTACCCATTGGCTCCATTGCAAAACAATAAGTATTTATTAACAAAAGCAACAGAGAAATTTTATGCAAATTTGTAATTTGTGAATAATTTATTATTATAAAGATGATATTATAAAATGTGTAATCAAATATTTGTTGTTAGCGGTATCTTTTTATAGAAATTCCAATCAATTTTTATCTAAAATTTTGGGCATGCACAGCAATCAATATTTTACATATCAACCTTTGAGTTTTGAGCTTTAGCTTTGAACCTAAGGAATAAAGCTAAAGGGTAGCTTAGCATTTCGATTGACTTTGAGCCACACAGCGTTTTTCTTTTGAGTCTTGATAAGTCGGGCCTTAACCGAGTATGAAGACTTTCAACGAAACAGGCCTCCAGTTCTGCACCAACATGGCGAGCATGTTAAGAGGGTTGAGCTGATTTTTTTAAGAAAAATTTCCATCTGTACAGACAATTCAATATTTCTGATGAGATTCTTACGATTTGCCGGAAACCCCAACCTTGTAAGGACAAAATAGGAGAAATTCTTGAGATTTCCTTGTCAAAACGGTTCCTACCGTTATCCTCTACTTGACGACGACGACATGGCAAGCATTTGAATCTCCTTTTCCCTCGTCTCGCTTTTTCACAGAACAAGCCACCATAAAACCTTCGACAAACACTTCTCGCCGGCTTATTCGCCTAAACGTCCGTTAATCGACAACATCGATTGCGGCGCATGTCCAAAATTTTTCATTATTTAAAAAACTAAATACATGTTCGACGAAGATTCGTTCTCAGGAAAGTCTTTGATCACATTTCCGATTTTCTCGACTCGAGAACCCCTGTTTTTGCTTGCGAGCGGCAAGAGTCGTTTTGTAGATTTTATCAAAATTTCAGTAATACAAATTGAATAAAGTTATCACATCTTTTGAAATTAGATTGCTATGTTTTTGGGCTTGACTAAACGAAGTCTGGAAGGATTGTGGGTAAACCTATATTTCTACGAGATTTTGTTTAACCAGTCATTTTGATGTTGTTGTACCTTACTTTTTTAATATTTTATATTTATTGTTTTGCATTTTTAATTTAGAATTTTTTTAGTTTTCTAAAATGGCCCGAGACATGAAAAAGTTTGATGAAGAAAGGTTCGAGTTGCTGAATGAGAGATGGTGGATATTCGTGGTTTCGAGGTGGTAAAATGGTCTCTCTCTCCGGCTGCGCTCGCATAGACCAAGTTATAATGGGGAGTAGTAAAAGATTGTTCTCAGGGTTTAGAGAAGGCCTTCCTTTAGCCTTTTTGGAAGGAATGACTTGGCACCATTGCTGACACAATTTACGGGTTATTTTATGGAAATTTTGTGCAGATATACCTAAAATTTGTGAAATTTCTAGGATGCTTACGCAAACACCATGAAAACGAGGTCCATGAGTGGAGGTTGATGTTATGGAAAATCTGCGCATGTTCTGAACGGTAAGGAGGGGGATATCTGAAAGGGGAGGGTGGTTTTGAGTTGGCCATCGGCGTTGAACGCTGCGTACTTTGGGAATTGAATTGTTCTTCCTCGATCGTTCCAGAAGTGCACAGCCTGTGTTCTATTAGTCTGCTGAAAAACTGGATATGTTGGAATTTTCCAGCTAGCTCTTTTACGATACCCCCAGCATCTCAAGGCCAGGCTTTGTGTGAGCCAAAAACTGCCAAAATTCATGAGAAATAATGTAAGTAGACGTGTTTGGGCTGGTACCAATGGAAGTAACACTTTTTACTTGCGAAAAGGCTGTCAACATCATAGAACCTCGGGATTGACTTCAGGACGGCTGGGGAGCACCAGGGATTGCGTGAAGAGGTCACTGATTTAACCTACAAGGACTGTTGTGTTACTGCAAATTTGCAGTCTTTGTACGAAAAATATAGGCTCGATTTCGAAAGGGTGTTTTCGTAAAGAAATCAAATACTGGATGGGAGGAGTATTTCCTCCCATTTGTTATGGCCACATAGGTGAATTAGGTACCTTGATCGTTCATAGGTACTGCCCATTTAATTATGCCAGTGGAACGCTTAACAACGTACCCAATTGCACTACCTCTCTCCATGCTCCAATGCCATTCGAATAGGTGCGAAGCTGCGGCGGTGGTGGGGAGTTACTCCAAAGCGGTGGATAGCTTCCTGGTGCTGCTTGGTTCCATATCCAGCATTCTTTTCCCAACCGTACTCGGGAAATTCACGAGCCAAAAGCGTCATCTCACGATCTCGTGTGACTTTGGCAACAATAGATGCCGTGGCGATACTCCAGCTCTTTTGATCGCCCTTCACGATCGATCTTCCAGGTAGATCGAGTGTCGGTAGAGCGTTACCATCAACGAGGTAGGCTTTTACGTCTCCTAATTCGGTTAAAGCTCGACGCATAGCCAAAAAGGTTGCCTGTCGAATATTCAGCTCATCGATCTCTTTGACTGATGCGGATCCTAAGGCAAAGCGAATGACTGAGCATTGAAGGAGACGTTCAAATATCTCCGTACGGTGGCGCGGAGTTAACTGTTTAGAGTCCCTGATATCTGGAAATCGTTGTTCAAATGCCGATAAGTTCTCAATCACGATGGCCGCTGCGACAACCGGTCCCGCCCAGGGACCCCGTCCTACTTCATCAAGTCCAGCAATAGGATATCCGCACTCCGATGCCATTGCCAGTTCAGCTTCAAAAGTAGGAGCCGGCACCTTCACTTTCCTGATGGAGCGATCAACATCCCCGCCTCTTGCAAAGGTTTTATCATTCGACGATTGAACTCATTCACAAAACAGCCATCGGGATCACATCGTGTCGTTATGCTGATCTTAAGACTGAGCCCCGAATTTTCAACACCGCAAAACTCTACTTCAGGGGCCTCTTGTGATTCGTCGATAAAATAAGATTTCCAATCCTCGGAGTGTCGCATGTCCATAAAGACGTCTTTTGCAATCTTCTCAAACGCAACAATATCTGAGCCTGAAGAAATTTTAAAAACGGACTCCATCGTCGTCGGGCCCACCGAGAAATTTCGAATAGTTTCGACCTTAGAGTAGGGAAAATCTTCGATACTACCATCAAGGTGCCTCAAGGTTAGCTGCCGAATCCCCAACTCCTGAGCGTGCCCCACAGCCCCATTGATACAAAGCAAATCACCGAGAGAAATCTTGCCTTCAACAAGTGTAAGAACTCCACGAATGATGTCGGAAAAGGTGTCTTGCGCACCCAAAGAGATTCCCATGCTAGCGAACCCCAAGAGATAAACAAAGGGGCTGACGGAAACATTCAGAACGGCCAAGCACATTAATACGGTGAAGAAAATAATAAGCCCTTTGGCGATGGATGCTCCAATCGGCACAAGGGTCAACAAAACACTGGCACTACTTCGGTTAATTTTGCCGCTTTCCTCCGAGGCTTCAACACGGGCAGCAATGCGGTTACGAACACGCTTAACAAGTCCAAGGATTAGCCAACACAAAACGCAAATAAGACCTATCTTCAGGATAGCAACCCATGATAGGTCCATCTGGTTCCACAAGGCCGTCAACAAAGAATCCGGGACTTGCGTACCAACTTCCGCTTCCTCAGCCACAGCATACCTCATGATATTTGAGCCACAACTCCCAATATGATTCTGGCACAGTTGACGGGTAAAGACGATTCCTTTTTCAACAAAGTCGCGTAATGGGTAGCAGGGTAGACAAGCCAGAATGCAGAATTTCTTAACGAAAAGCCTTTAGGCTCTGCGGCAGCAGTGGATGATATTTAACGATGATATTTAATCAAGTTAAATATCTAGACTCGTTACACGATAGATGTTCTTGCCCCCCAAGCTATCCCTTGTCTATCGCCTCTATGTAAAATCCGCTACTACCTTCCTTCCACAGAAGGTGATATCCTCTCTAATTTCAAAAAGGCTACCTGGTGAAAGCACCGTGCCCAAGAGGGTGATTAATTACCTCACGAAATTTCCATAAAATTTACGGTATACCCCAATCAAATTTCCTCAAAATAATTCCTCAATAAACTTCAATATGTATTTTAAAAAGGTCTGTGGATAACCTCGTTAGATCTTGAAAATGATAATCCCTTACTCTTTATTGGTACCGTGTCCATGCAAGCATGGTTGGATAGGCTCTGTTTTCACCTTGACACCTCCCATGTTTGTCGTCATCTTAAGGTCTTGAACCTCTCATCACCAAAAGTTCATATCCAAAAAAGGAGTGAAAAATCGACGGCTTAATTACAAAAGAAGTGATAACCATTCCTAGGTTGACATATTAAAATTTTGATAATCTTTATGAGAAAAAGGTTTCTACTCACAAGCTAAAAAGAAGATTTTTGAGTCGAGAGGGCTATATTTATGGCCGCCAGCTTTTCCAGGAAAAATTATTAGTTGTATCTTTAAGTATTTAAAATAGCGAGAAGTTTTAAGCACTATTTTCTCAGCATTTTTGGAAAAACAAATGCCTAGGGATAAATATATTGTCGGAAATTTATATTTTAAAATGTATGCGAATTCTGTATGCAATTCGACATCCATTTTTGGGGGCGGATCATCAGATCTTCCGGTGGAAGTTTTTTGGTTTCTATGACTCGTACGCGCTAGAGGAAGACTCTGCATCTTTTAGGCTCTGTTTTCGATGCTATGTTAAAATGACTTCGTAGGAAGGTTGATTAATGCGTGAATGATGGACTCTACTCGGCGCTACCGCATTTCAGACTTAAAGGGGCGAGCTGCCAACCGCAACTCCGTGCCTAAGCGCATTCTCATGAAGAAGGCTTTTCAGATCACCTTGGGGGTAGCCCTCGTCTTGCTATTTAGTTGGTTGGTGTGTCGATAACTTCCCATAAGAGCGTTCAGGTGCCTCTCGAAGAAAACGGCGAAAGGGTTGATTTCGCTCTTTCGCACTTAGCAGGTTTTAGTCGCTCACATGCACAGGCACTGATCGCCTCTGGGAGCGTCCTTTGTAATGGTGCCTGCGTCAAACTGGCGAAGTTAAAAGTTAAAGCAGGGGACCGCATTGATTTTACTGAGCCACCTTTATCTGACTGCGTTATAAAATCTGATATCGAACTCGACATTGTCTATGAGGACGATGATCTCCTCGTCGTCAATAAGCCGGCTGGACTCGTTGTTCATCCAGCTCCCGGTCACTATGGCGATACACTTGTTAATGCCTTGCTGTCCCATACGTTCCACCTCTCCTCGGTTGATCCGCTTCGCCCAGGGATCATCCACCGTCTCGATAAAGATACTTCAGGATTGATTCTTGTTGCGAAAAATAACGCCGCCCATGCAGCACTTGCTGAGCAGTTTGTACCGCGATTCGACGAAAACGGCAAAAGTCTAAAGCAAGCTCAGCGTCACTACCTGGCTGTTGTGTTTGGACAACCACCTTCTTCTACAGGGCGTATTCAGCAGCCCATTGCCCGTCATCCGAAAAACCGACAAAAAATGTGTGTAACACGATCCTCTCACGGAAAACCTGCTATTACTAACTATCGAGTTCTTCAAACCTGGAGTATGCAGGACCTCAGGACTACACCTATTAGTCTTATCGATTTTCAACTCGAGACAGGTCGCACACACCAAATCCGCGTTCATAGCCAATTTATGGGGTGGCCCCTTGTGGGTGATGTTCTTTACGGATCTCGTCAATCACGCTGCCGCGGCTTGCCGGACCTTGTACAAAACTTCCCACGGCAGGCCCTCCATGCCTTTGTACTCACCTTTAACCACCCCACAACACATCAGCGGATGAGCTTTACGGCAAATCTACCGAGAGACATGGAAGAGCTTCAGGAGGCTTTGTTGACCTACCAACCGCCTTTCCTCTAGTGATCACCGGTATCGTGTGTGATTGGCCTCCCACTCAAACTTCTTCCCAGGGAAGCAAAAAAAGCCCCGCTATAAAAATCCAGCGTCCTCTGTGTTGCCGCATGACTTGCTTCAAGAAGTCTCGAGAAAACAACTCCGGCGCCAAAATCTGACATTCTTCTCATCATTATTTCGATTTCGCGTTGAACATCGATCATTCGTGACATTTGTTGCGTCGTAAGAAACAGCACAAGACTAGCCAACATATCGAAGTTGCTGATAATTTCGGATGTTTGTTCATGATCGTGATCATGAGACCTCAATCCCAAGTAATTATCCTGACAATTAGCATCTTCTTTATCCCAGAAATTAATGTACACACGCCGCCCATCATTTAGTTCCACTTCTGTGTAATTTTTAAAATCTTTTTTCTCTGCAGAAACTTCCCACTTTTTGAAACGTGACTTTAAAGTCAGGCATGAATCAGCGACCTCGTAAAGATAAATGTTCCCTTTGACGCTGATGATAATACTAGCCTGATTTAATTTTTGAGGACATCTCAAGACACCTTGCATTTGCTTGATATTCGGAGCCGAGACTAGAATACTCGGCTCTGTACAACCCTCACAACATCCAATAGCTTTGTAGAATAGCACTTTCCCGGTGTCTGAACTTCCCCTTGCATTGTCCACACTTTCCTTCACATACTCTCTAAAGTTAGCAGCTGTCCAGAAATTAGGATCCTTACCGTCTTTACCGTAGTTATGTGACTGTTTCCCTTGACTTAGCATTTTTTCTTTGTCTTCAACTCCGAAAATAGCAACAGTAGACTTCATTATTGTGGCGATGACTTGGCCAATGGACTCGAAAATACACCAATCATTATAGAAGTCCCTTAGAGAAGGTGACCGGGGTATTTGCCCACCAACGTCAGAACTGTCGTTTAGATTAATGAAAGAAGGTAATTCAACACTCTTACCATCAACGTCAGACCTTCGTATGTCAGGTGTCAGGCTTCTTCCAAGAGCCTTGGGCACCTCCTCATATTGATGGCTTCCACTCGCACAGCTCCCCATTCCCAGGAGCAACCAAACTAAACAACTCCGTCTTAACATTGTTCGTAAACCCCTACTGAAGCAACCTCCCTTTCTGTTTACCACATCAAAGCTGCATTTTGCGTAAAATTTTAATAAATTTTTAAATAAATTGTTTGGCGTCCCTATCGTTGAAAGCATGACTCCTCGGCCCCCGATCCGACAAAAAATTAACCGTCTCCTTTCTACTAGGAAAGGGTTAATAAATCGTTACCGAAACTGTTGGGTTTGTAGAAGGCGTGATTGGAGCTATAGCCGAATAAGTAGTACTAACATATAAAGTAATAAATAAAAGTATTTATGTTAAATTAATACTATATATGTAAGGAGAATTTTTTGATATTGTTTTCGGGTTGTTTGATGGGCTGTTCCAGATCGTTTATAGATTTGAAATGAAACACTAAAAAGTATATTTTTTTATAATGCACAGTTGAAGCAACGGCACAAAGTACAGAGAAAATTATAAAACGCATTGGATAAAGTTTTGAATCCATCATCGTAGTGCAATGTCGCCGTTTGGATAGCGATGGACTTTTCCCTCAAGCTCCAACTCTGTCAGCATGTTAAGCAGATGAGGTAAGCTGCAACTTTGGCTTTGAAACAAAATCTCCACCGAGACAGGTAGGTTAGACAGGGCTTGCAGGAGTTCATCCTTTTTCGAAAGGGGCCCTTCGTTAGTGAATTCGACAGGCGTATTGGGTTCACGCGCCGTTTGTGGCTTTTCCATTTGAAGCGCGCGAAGTACATCCTCGGCTGACTCTACCAAGACGGCACCTTGCTTTAGGAACGAATTACACCCAGTAGAGCGAGGGTCTGCCGGGAAGCCTGGAACGGCGAAAATCTCCCTACCAAGGTCGAGAGCGTACTGTGCTGTAATGAGCGAACCAGACTGAACAGCGGCCTCTACTAAAATGACTCCTTCCACGAGTCCAGCAATAAGACGATTTCGCCTAGGGAAAAGCGCCGGCTCGATCGTTGTTCCGAGACGCATCTCGGTTAACAGTAATCCCTTTTCCTGGAGCGTTTTGTAGATTCCCTGATTTTCTGGAGGGTAGATGACGTCCAAACCACCAGCTAACACGGCAACGCTTCCTGTTTCCAAACTCCCTTCATGAGCTGCCGCGTCAATCCCTCGTGCCATGCCGGATACAATAACGATGCCATGCTGGCCGAGGTCATGAGCCAACTTTGCAGCGAAAGCTTTTCCTTGTAGCGAGGCATTCCGTGCTCCCACAATAGCGATGCAGTGCCGTTGCAAGAGGGTTAGATCGCCAGCAACGCTCAAAAAAGGAGGAGCATCTCGGAGCTGACGTAACGACCGCGGGTATATCGAATCCTTTCCAAGGACAACTTGAAACCCCTGTCGCTCGTGTTCCAAAAGCTCTCGCTCTGCGATAGAAGGTGCTGCCAGTTCATCTGCAAAAGAACATGCAGCTTCAATCATTCCCTGAGCCTGTCGGAGGTATTTCCAGAACGTAATGGGGCCAATCCCCCGCGTGAGGGCAAGCTGCAGCCATTGAATTCTCTCGTTCAAATCCGACACGGACACCCACCTTTACTGCGACAGCCAAGTCATCCTAATATCATTATAGGGCGCCTGGGTTAACAAAAAGATAAATCCAGCAATCTTCTTGCTGATATTCTCTTTTGTAAGGGGGGAATTCTTATGAAAACAATTATTCTCATGAGGCATGCTGATTCATATCCAACGGACTTTGTTGGGTATGAAGAGGAAAGATCCCTTAGTGTTACGGGGCTCCTGCAAATGGAGACGATCCGTGCCGCTCATTACCCTTTTTGGCAAAATGTAGACTTTGTCATGTGTTCATCCCTCAAGAGAACTCGCCAAACTTTCTACGCTATCAAAACAGATCTACCTCCTAACATAAACTTCGTGTTCGATGATCGAATGAGCCAAATGACCAAAAATGAACTCCTCGACAAAATCCAGTGGTTGCCTTCTCTGTATGATTGCGTGCTTATTATCGGTCATAATCCCTGCCTTTCTCAATTCGTATCAGCCGTTGAGCTATCAGCAACAACTACCTTAGGTACGGCTCATATCGTTATGTGTGAAGCCGATGTTCTTGACTGGCAAGACGTCTCGTTTAACAGGATAGAGGTGCGTAAAAATATCGCTTTACGAGTGGAAAGAGAAAATCGATAAGGGGGGTTCTCTTTTCATTAGGTACAAAAGTGTAGAGGAACGCAACAAGAAATTACTGAAGTCAGTTAAAACTAGTCCAAAAGAGTTGAGTAGTATTACAAAACATCGAACCTCTAATGATTTTTCCTGGGCTAAAATTGCCAATCTTGTTCGGAAACGCCCGTGGACCCTCTTCTGAAAGTCAATAACAGGTGTTTCATCAACCACTATCCCAACAGCAGTGTCATCCAAATGTTCTTCTCCCTCGCGCCAAAGTTAGAGCAACCAAGGCATGACCGTTGCATTATTGCAACACATCCAGTGAAAATAATACAAAACCCTGTTCGGGTATCTGGCTTCACACGACACGGATGCATCATAATGACAGCATGGGGTGCGCTTGGGTCTTTCGCGTCCGACGTCGTTTGTCGGGGTCGGTCTGGGTAGTTTGGATGCGTCAGTTTATTCGCTTGACGGTGAGTTCGGTTCGGTGGTTCACCTTCTTTTGGTTCCCGTGGCCTTGATTTTCCTTGTGACCTCGTCATCAAAGCGTCGCTGACCTCGCTGTAACGCTCGGAAAAAGAGACGGGCAAATTTTCTCCTAGACTCGTTCGACCCATGGCAAAACGAAATAGTAAGAATTTCACGATGATCGCGACTCAATGAACAATTACAGAACTAGCAAAAACCAAAATATTTCTTCGTTTCCTGAGGTTAGGGAGAACAAAAATTGCCAAAAAAGCTCCATTCTTTTAAGAGATTTAGTGCAAATTCCGCTCAAAACTTGGCTATATGTCACAAAATCCTTCTCGAAGAAAAGTGATAAGCAAAATCTGAGTTGCTAAAAACGAAAGCATCTAAAAATTTACAGCACTTGTCATATCTATGGCGTTCAACGGTTTACAGTGGGTTATTCAAAATTCCTACCAGGGACACAGCCTGCATGAAATTGCTTTTGCAGCAAGTCGATTTAACTCAAAATCATAAATTTATAGTTCTTTAAACAGCTTACTTATTTTAATAATTCTAAAAACAAAAAATATAAAGCAACAAGACATTTTAACTCACACTAAAAATTACGAAATCATTCAACTTTTATTCAACAAAATAATCGGTACCAACCGATGATTGGCACCATCCAAAAAACATTACGTACAACCATTTCAAGGCATCATCATCAGACGTCACACGTCTGGGGATACGCCCCCTTAGAACTGGGGTGTTTTATCTATATTTTCAACGTTATTTATGGGAAAAAGAAAAGGAGGATAAACATGGAAAACTTCAACATGAACAAGCGTTCGCAAGACCTACTTGCTAAGGTCGGTGTTCGAACATCTCTTAAGAGCTCAGTAACGGGCATTTCTTTGGATTCTCGCCGGGTTGAGCCGGGGGACCTTTTCGTCGCAGTACCGTGCTGCGACGTCATACATCATATTCGTGAGGCACGTGAACGAGGAGCAAAGGTGATTGTAACGAATTCTTCATCGCCTTATGCCGAAGCAAAAAATTCTTCGACCTCTCAAACTGAATTTTGTGTTGTCGAGGACGTGGATATGAGGCAAATAGCAGCGAAGCTTTGCGCGGCCTTTTACAATCCGCCACCTCAGCACCTTGTGGCAGTTACGGGAACCAATGGCAAGAGCTCAACCGTCACCTGGGCTCGGCAATGGAATGCTCTGATGGGGGATTGTGCCGCGTCTATGGGGACACTTGGTGTCTGCATTTCAAGAGGTCATTCTCCAACAACAAACGATCACTCACCGGGAGACAGCGCCTCCACCCACCGCCCGCCAGGCCATCATCCCCCTGATGATCATTCGGACTTGTGGGAAGAAACTCTCCCTGCACCTGATATGACGACGTATGACCCCGTAGACCTGAACAAGATTCTTCATCAGATCGAGGAAAAAGGTGTGCCTTTCGTCGCCCTCGAGGCAACGAGTCATGGCTTAGATCAGCGACGGCTTGACGGACTTCAGTTTGAAGCAGCAGCCTTAACGAACATAACACAGGACCATTTGGATTATCATCGAACCATGGAGGCCTACGCCAAGGCCAAGCTTCGTCTTTTCACAGACCTTGTCGCACCGAACGGCACGGCCATTCTAAACCGGGATTCTGCATTTTTTGACGACTTCTTTGCGGCTTGCCAAGCAAGATCCTTAAGGATTTTGACCTATGGGGTTGACCCTCACGCAGATTTCCAAATCCTGTCGGAAACTGTCACATCCCAGGGTATGCGGCTTGATTTTCGCCTTCAAGACCAGATTCTTAGAGATGTTTTGTTTCCTCAATTAGGGTCTTTCCAGGTTGAAAATCTCCTAGCTGCTCTAGGCCTCTGCATGGCGATATCACCGAAGTTTTCCTATGCAGAATGGCTCGAAAAAATCCCTGAACTCAAGGCTGTTCCTGGACGAATGGAATGCGTTGCCACACATAACGGAGCCAGTATCTTTGTGGATTTTTGTCACACACCTGACGCTCTCAAACGCGTTCTCACGGATCTGAAAAACATACCTCATCGTCATCTTTGGGTCGTTTTCGGCTGCGGAGGAGAGCGCGATGCCAATAAGCGCCCTCAAATGGGGGAAATTGCTGCCTCTTTGGCGGACCACATTTTCGTTACAGACGACAACCCTCGTGGGGAAGATCCCGCCAAAATCCGAGCGGAAATTTGTCAAAACAATCCTCGTCTCGAAAATGTTCCTGGTCGAGATTACGCTATCCGCCGGGCCATTGCAGAACTCTCTAAAGACGATATACTCTTAGTAGCAGGGAGGGGGCATGAGTCTTTTCAGAAGATCCAAGGACAGCGTATCGCTTTTCACGACGGCACTTTCGTGCGTGATGTTTTAGGGCTCAAGAATACGAGGTTAGCATGACGACGAACGAAGCAACTCAAAAGAAAAATGAAGGGCCTTCAGGCTGGAGTTTTGATAAGGTCGTTTCAGCTCTCCACTTCTTGTCAGTTCCAACGCATATCCCTCTGGGCAGGGTTGTTCTGGACTCGCGTGAAATACAAAAGGGCGATATTTTTGTAGCCCTCAAGGGGGAGCATCATGATGGTCATGACTTCTTGCAGCAAGCCTACGATAACGGCGCAGGGTTAGCCCTTGTCGAGCGGGGCGATATCCCTCTGTTAGAAAAACACAGCTATTTATGTGTGCAAAGTACGCGTCAGGCTCTGATAGACCTAGCTGAATACGCTCGTGCCAATACAGCGGCAACGGTTATAGCTGTTTCCGGTAGCGTAGGAAAAACGACAGTTCGGACGTGGATCTACCGGCTTCTCGAGGAAATCGGCTCCTCTGTAATGTCTCTTTGCAATTTTAACGGACGAATTGGCCTACCTCTCAGTATGACGCGGCTCGAGCCCGAAACCCGATTCGGCGTGTTTGAAATTGGGATTGACGCCCCTGACTCGATGGTCCCTTTGGCAAAATTATGCCAACCTCACGTTGCTGTTCTCACGCCTATTGGTGCGGCGCATATAGGGAACTTCTCTTCGCTTGAGGATTTAGCCAAGGAAAAGGCGCAAGTTTTTACGGGGTTATGCCCTGGAGGTATGGCTATTGTCGATTTTGAGAGTCATCAGAAATTCCCCATTCTTAAGCAAACAGCGTACGAGGCTGGTGTTGCCGACTTCATAACCGTGGGGCGCCAAGAGGAAGCGAATGTTCGCCTTGTTGACGTTCAAGTTGATTCCTTGTCGACGCATGTCATGCTGGATATTATCGGATGGCAAGTTGAGTACGAAATAGGCGCCGTCGGGGAGGCCTTGGCTCAGGGCAGTGCTCTGGCTCTTACGGCCGCTATAGGGTCGCTTTACGCAGGACGCCTAGTGGATATTATCTCGGAGCACAAGGAGGAGTTGAAGGAGTGTGTCTTGCCAGCTCTGACGCGTTTGTCGGCCCTTCCTGGACGAGGAGAAATATTCTCCATAACCCTTCCAGGAGGCCGAGATATTACGTTGCTGGATGACGCTTACAATGCGAACCCGGCGTCTATGATGGTAGGCCTTCAAGCTCTGGAGCACCAGCGAAAAGGACGGCGTATCGCCATTATAGGAGATATGTTGGACCTCGGTGCATCTTCAGAGGCGTTGCATCAAGAGCTTTTTGACAGACTTGCTGCTAGTTCGGTTGACAAAGTTATCGCCATAGGACCTATGACCAAGGCCCCCTTTTTAACCCTACCTCCCGCTCAACAAGGTGCTTGGTTGCCAACAAAAGACGGTCTCTTGGAACTTCTGATGCAAGAATGCCAATCCAACGACTGCCTTTGGTTGAAAGCCTCCCACGCCATCGGCCTCCACGAAATCGCCTCCGCCCTCAAAAACAACAAACTCGAAACCCTCGCTGCGTAGAAGGGCGACTCAGTAGCCAATTTTGGGCGCTTACGGAATGAGGTGGCGGAGAGTGAAACACGAGAGGGACTGTGCAGAGAAAATTTCTCCCTGCCTTTTTGGGATGACGGGCTCGCAATTTTTTCTGACACTCCCCTCGTTGCAAGATGTTGCGCAGGTGCTAGGTCGAAAACAGGAGTAGAGGATTCTGGATATTGTACTTGTTTTTGTCTTCTGATAGACTAAATATAGTATTGTGATGGAGTAGATGGGCACGTTTATTATATCCAATATCTTTGGATTAAATTTCCGTAACTTAAGGAGTTAATAATGAGAATTGTGGCAAGAAGATGCGCGATGCTTTTAGGGTTAATGGCGGTACATTCGTCGTGGGTTGTGGCAACAGAGGTTGAGAGAAAAGAGGACACTCGTCCCTATTGGGTTGTGAGACAGCCTCTTTCTGAGGCTATTGAATCTGCTAAAGGTCGGTGTACTGAGCCGTTGAACAAGTTGTTCCGGTGCCTACCAGCGAAGTTAGGTGACGTAACTTTGTTACAATTGATCGGTTGGTCAGGAGGTAATGTTAACCAATCCGTTGGACAAATCGTAAGAGACCAAAACTTGTGCGGGAAATACGAACTCGATGTTAACACAAACGGGGTCCTTAAAGAGTTTGTGAATTTAGAAAGCGAAAGGCTCCAAGGGAGATCTTCCAAAAACGGGGAGAAATTTTTCTGGAATTTCAACAAGTTTAGCGCGGCGGATGTTAACCAAGCTATGTGGGAATTGAAAATGCTATTGGACGCGATAGCTCAATCGAGTGGAAATTATCAAGTCAAACAGCTTGAGACAGGCACGCAAGTGTTTTCTTTTCCATGGGAAGATAAAAATTTTGAACTGAATACTCCTGGTCGTTCTTTGGAGGACTTCAGGAAACAACTTCCGCAAATTTGTGATTTGATAGAGATCAGCCGTCTTGCTCTCGAGCACGAGGAGGTTAAGCAAGGTAAGATGAAGGACTGGGTTAGGACCGGGTTTGATGACTTTGTGAGCGAGCGGGCAACATGGAAGCTGAAAAAGGCGCAACTCCAAAGGAGACCTGAGTTTCTTAAAAAAGTTGAAGACGCGAAAAAGAATGGGACTGCTCTTAGGACAATGGTGCTAGCGCCGGACGAGTGGCGTAACATGATTATTAGTACACCGACGGATGGAGGTACAGTTGAAGTTAACGGCGAGACTGTCCACTTCGACTGCATGACAACTGTTCGTCCGCTGAGATACAACGACTTTGTTGAGTGGACGGTCCTCTTTTTTCTAGATGAAAAATAATAACCCGGCGGGGCCCTCTTGCTGGGCCTCTCTTCTTCCATTACTAAGTGGGTGCGCTGCAACCGATGTATTGGGGGTAACTGAAGAGGTACTAAACCTCCGAATTACTATATAAATTTGCGAATACTCAGCCTACAATACAAGGGGATACGACACGAATAAGAAAATATCGATTGTATGGGCAACCCCAAGAGAAGAACGGAAGTAGATATTGAGAGAGCTTAAAGCCTCACACCGACAGCGAGACTGAAGGTTGTTCCTCCGATCTTGTGCTTCTCATCGACTTTTTTTGCGGTTGAAGTGACGGTGTTCCCAGATGCTCTCGAAACTTTCATATGAATTTTTCGGTCGTTGGCAAAGGCATGCCGGGCTTCGATTCCTACGAAGACTGTTTGGATGTTGAGGCGAATTCCTCCACCCAACGTAGGTGTGAGAACAAAATTTCGAGGTGGCTGAAGTTTTGCAAACGAGACATTCTCGATCGTCTGCGCATCTTTGCCGTAGAAAGAGATTTCTTTCGGATTTTTATTCTCGACCTTGTACCCACGCATTTGGACCATTGAGCACTGCAATCCGAGCAAACCATAGGCTGTAATTATGGAGAGAGACTTACCCAAGAGAACTTCAGCTCCTGTATTCCATCGATTCCATAGCTGACACTTGTAGGTGACTTTATCGACTGTTTTTTCAACGAGATCACCCTGACGCTGAAAACCGAAATAGACTTGCCCTGCTAATGACAAACTGAAGGGAGAGTACATATACCCGGAAAAAAGTGTGACGCCCCCAACGTTGTCCTTGAGGTCTTTTAAGAAGGGCTTGATGGAGTCGCCGACTTTTTTGCGCGTATAGTCACCACGTACTCCAAAGTAATAGCCTGTAGATCGAGAAGTGGATGTTACAAGACACCCCACCGTGAAGAAGAGAGACCACTTTCCTCTTTTTGATGTACGCGGATTTTCTGAACGAATCATACCCTCCTCCTCCTCAACCTTGTTTTTCCTATGAGCTCTTTCCAATTTTCCAGTCAGAAATCTGAAAGCCCCGCAGTAAGACGCCGCAGAAGACCTCTTTAAGATGTCGTCGAAGTTGCACAAACGCACTGCCATGCACTAACGATACCCCAAGCCCACAACCCCAACCTGCAAGACTTTTCTTGCTCACCTCGCCTAACAGACTGCGCTAGCAAGCCACTCACCTGGGGCAGATTTTGCTATTTCTGAGAGATTTCGTCAAGATTTTTGACGCGAGGCGAGCGAGGACGGAGAAGAGTTAAAACGGGGATATGAGCATCCTGAGCTGCTTGTGAGATCTTCTGAAGAGTTTTGTTGGACAGGCTCTGACCCACGACAAAGATGTAAGGATAGGGACGAATGAGATCTTGAGGCGAAAGCATTTGAGGAAGATCATCAACAATTCCCAAAATAGGAACGTCGGCAACGTACCGACCACAATCCAACGCATTCGTCGTGACAGCAGCGAGAAAGTGAAGATGAGCATAATCCTCTCGCTGCGAACTTTCGAGAAAGGCGGACAAATCTGGCAGAGTCCCCACCAGTAAGACTTCAACCCGCCTCGATGAATGCTCTGCCTTGCGAAGACGACGTTGATTGAGACGCTCGTTCCAAGCGTCAAACCCAAGGCGCAGACCGGCCATACCGAGGAACTCAGTGAGTACATTAAGCACAAGCGTATGAGGCGAGAAATGCTCCATCTGTCCCAGAAGGCGAAGAAAAGGAAGGGCTGCACCATTAGAAATGATCAACGGGATAGCAAGAGAGCGAGGTGCTTCTGTAGGGTGCAGCCATTGGAAGATTTTTTTTTCAGACTTGTTATGACCGTAAAGATCAAGAGCTAAGAAAACAGCAAAAGTTATGAATGTCATGACAAGCATGTTTTTAAGAAGAAATCCTGAAGAGTACGACCCAAAATCAGACTCAAAGAGAAAAGCTGAGAAAAGAAGGGAAAAGAGAATAACGACGACATCTCCCAGCAAAAGGAAGGATTGTTGAGCTTCAGGTATAAAAACATCCCGCGCGAAAAAAACATGCACCTGGCGGCCAGCCCGAGCAAGAACCTCGCTTCCCCATCGCAGGACAGCCCAGCCTCTTCCACGACAACGAAGCAAGGCCACCTTTAGGTCACTAAACAACGAGCTCTCTTTCATCACGAATGAATCAACGCGCGCCAAAAACGACAGGCAAATTGTATACGATATCTCAGAGGAAGGCAAGGCGGGAGGGACGGCCTTTTATTACGAATTACTATTTTACTTTAAATCTGTACAAAAAATCCGTACAAATTTTTCCAGAGCGACTTAAAAGGATTAACTTTCCTAAAAGAGCGCATATAATGTAGTACCTAAAGATCCGTTGTAAGTTAAAGCTTTAGCTTTAATTCTACGGCATTTATTGGGCTAAACGGTTACTGAAGAGATTGTTTTCTTTGAACCTATTCTTCGCCGCCCCTACCCTCAGCTGCTCGCGACTTACAACCTCCTGCGACCCGAGGGAGCCGTTCACTCTAATAGCTATGCAATATCTCTTCCAATCTCTCGTAGTAAGAAACTCCTTTGGGATCCAATTTTGCGTGAATTTTGAGCCAGGCAAGTGGATTGTAATCTTCGACCTTTCTCCATCCAAGATGGGAGGGACGGAGGGGACTATTCAATTCCCGCCGTGTTCCTAAATCGCTATATTTATTGAGAATAACCGTGTACTTCTCGCTCTGTTCATCCCATAAAATAACGATTCCAAACGCGTTTTGAAATTCGTCAATACTTTGGAAGAGAAGGCGGAATTGTTCATCTCCTTCAACTGTAACATTTGGCCCTTGCAGGAGACGGTGTTTAGGTTCATACTCCCCTAGAGCTTCTTCATTCCCTTCTGTTTCCTCTTGAGGCGCTCGATTATCGACAGCAAAGGCCATAAGTTTGTCAAAAAACTTCTTGGTCTCAGGAGGCAACTGACGGAATTCTAAAGGGGCGACTTCTGTAGACGAAAGGCTTGAAGCTATTTCCAATGTTTTGTTCGCCAATATTGCTCTGTCACGTTTAAGCCAATCCAACACGCGTGGTTTCGCGTCGTTACTGTGTCCAAACTCATGTAACAAAATCAAAATTAAAAGATCGGTAGCAATTCCCCCATCCAAAGTCTGCCGAGGAAGCGGTGAATACTGTGAAGGAATGACGACATGGTTTGAACCGCTTGCTGGATCTTCGTCATTGTAAAATTGGAACTTGTCTTTTTCATAAATATTGTTAACGACCGAGTTTTCTTTCATTTTGCATAAAAGTTCTTCACATATTTCACTGTATGTGAATTGTGCCTCGGTATGAGCCATCCACATAACAACTTTGTCCCGCACGGTACTTTTATCAGCAAATTGTTCAATTGAGCTATACAAAAAGTCCTTATACTTTTGCTGTTCTTGTTCCGACTCATCTTCCGAATAAGTAACGTATAGACACTGATCTAAAGTCCTTTTCAAAGCCTCAAGAAATTTTTGTTTTTGATCCTCGGGAGAAAGTAGAGTCAAACTGGTCGATAATAAATCCTCAAAATACTGGCAATCTCCTGGAGGCAAATCTAAAGAACGAATATATTGCAAAGCAGAATAACCGCGAACTTCTACATTTTCGGCAGACAATCCCACCAACTCGTGAAGTAAGGAAATGACCCGTTGTTTGGCGAGTCCGTCGGGTAATTCTGTCGTTGTGGTCCTATATTCGTCTAAAATTCCTTCCTCACACTTCTTGATGAATTCATCATTCAACTGCAAATCATTTGATGAAACACTTATTCCATTACAGAATGATTTCCGTAGAACCGTATATGATTTTTGAGTCAGGATGTCCTGCGTCGCTCTCCATTGTTCCGACGTAGCACCCATCTCACTCGTGAGACCGCAAAGGCACACCAGTACGCACAGACGTCCCTTCCCGGCGAAACGACTATCACCCCACGACATTCTTTGAATCCCGTTTCAGATTTTCAACAACCGACGCTTTCGGTATTCTACTAAAGAAAACCTAGAAGTCAAAATCTTCCTCTCTAATTCCTTCCTCTTGTGACCTGTCGCACGCCTCTTGCTTTTTCCGTGGCGCTCGCGTTACAATGCGGGACCGAGTTTGGAGAGGAGCGTAGATGACTTATTCGTTTTCAGCCTTTTGGGCATGGTTTCGGCCGAAGTGTACTTTATTTAACATCGTTACCTTTTGCATTATGGTTGTGAATTTGTGTGGAACGATTCTTAATAACCACCAGAATATCGCCTGCTTTTACGTGTGGGGTTTGTGTAATATCATCTGGGGGTGCATTAATTTTTCAAAGGGCATTTTTTGGCAGGGTGTTCAGAACCTCATCTTTTTGGTTTTGAACGTTCAGGGGTATTTGGCTTGGCAAAGTGCAGCTGCTTTGGCTCACTGAGCCGTTCTAGGTTTTATGCTTGGCAGAGGCACCTCAACAAGAATTACTGGAGAAAGACAGGGGGGATTCGTGAGGCCGTGGCGCCGTTCTCCCTGATACCAGGAGGGGGCAAGGTAAGCGAGTAGGAGGTTGTAGTGGCAAAGTTAATTTTTACATATGGAGCAATGAATGCTGGTAAGACGACATCCTTGCTTCAAACGGCGCATAACTACGAAGAGTGGGGATTGCTCCCAAAGATCTTTACTTATCGTGGGTGCGACAAGAATGGCCAATGTAGCTGTCGCTTGGGTGTATCAAAGCCGTGTATTTGCTACGATAAAGACTACGACTTCTCAGGCATTGATTTAGATGGAATTGCAATTTTGCTCATCGACGAGGCTCAGTTTTTGACGCGTGACCAGGTCATGGATTTGGGACGCATCGCTTCGCTCCATGATGTGCCGGTCATGTGCTTTGGCTTGCGGACGTCGTGGCAGGCTAATGTCTTTGAGGGGTCCTGTGCTTTGTTGGGTTTGGCTGATGAATTGAGAGATATCAAAACTATTTGTCACTGCGGAAAAAAGGCCATTATGGCTCACCGAACAGCGACAGAAAAGACAGAGAACGACGAAGACATCGGCCAAAGCAAGTATGAATCGGTTTGTCGAAAGTGTTGGTTACTCAAAAATGAGGGAGTGACCTCCCCTAATAAGTAATGGCGTTTTTTCCGTGAACAAAGATGACAAAACAAAAAAACAAGGGGCCCATGGGTTGTCGTCAGCTACCTCGGCTCTTAAAGAGGCTAAAAGCTTTGTCGTCATCGGCCAAGTCCTGAAGCCGCACGGCGTACGAGGGGATGTCGTTGTTCGGGTATTTTGTCAAAATCCTGAGGATTTTTGGAAGTATGCCGAGTTGTGGAGCGAGAAAGAGCGGATCGTCCTAGTAAAGCGAAGGCGTTTGTCTGCAGATCAGTTCGTTGCTCACTGTGATGGTTACACAACGCGGAATGAGGCCGAGTCGCTCCGAGGGCGAGAAATCAGCATTTCTCGCGCAGTACTACCTCCTTTGCTGAATGAGTTCTACGTCACGGATTTAGAAGGATTGCGCGTCGAGGATGCCGAGACGAGAATTTTGTTGGGGAAGGTCTCTGCCGTACAGGATTTCGGGGCAGGCGTTGTTTTAGAAGTTATCGATATTAACGCTCCACATCGCGCCGTTGGTATGTTTCCCTTCCGCCATGAAGCTATAGCAGATATCGATCTCGAGTCAGGTAGGATTTTAGTCTATGTACGGTTTCTTGTTTAGAGTGTAATTTGCACTCTCCCTTTGTCTTAGGTAACTGAAGTCTACTCGTCTGGAACGCAGTTTGTTTCTTTGTTACAATCCCAGCCAGGAGGTAGCTGTGTGGTATGATTGTGTTAAGAGGGAGTTGGCTCAAAATTTGTGCTACGCTAACGCTGACCGTGGGTGCGTTTTGCGAAGGCAAAACAGAAGATGGTGGAGACGCGAAGAACGTTATGGTTGTGAAAAAAGAAAAGGCGAAGCAAACAAAGGACACTAAGACGCAGGATGTCCCACAAGAGGCTACGGCAGGATCCAGCGAGAAAGTGAGGGCCGCGTCGGTGTCCCCCAAAATTGACATTTTCCGAGCAGAAATCCATGAGCACGATATAGGGCTTCCTCACAAAGTCTGGTTCATTCCGAGTGATCATCCCATCGTGTGCTTATCGCTAGTGTTTGAAGATGCTGGAGCTAAAAATGTGAACGCGACTCACCCGAGTTTGCCAATGTTTCTGTGGCCTATGCTTCTTAGGGGGGCAGGACGTTACAACGCCTATGATTTAAGGGGGATCCTCTACGATTGTGGGGCGACACTTGGTGCAGACGTTGATACTGATGACGTAAGCGTGTCGTTGTGGTCTCCAGTGGAATCCTACAAGAAGGTGGTCGATGTTTTGGTGCTCCTATGGTCGAATCCTCATCTTCCCAGGAAATTTTTCGCGGATTTAAGGAAGGATCTGATTGTTTCCTACCAGGAATCCCTAAAGGCTCCAGAGACACTCCTAAAGGAAGCGTGGAATAAACGTTTTTATCCCTGTGGGCATCCCTACCGGCAATCTTTGGATAAGCTGGGAGAGGATCTCTCCTCTGTTAGTGTAAAAGACCTGAAGAATTATTTAGGCCTGTTTAGTTATCAGAACGCCAAGGTGGTGGTCTCGGGGCCACGGGCGATGGAGGCAGAAATTGTCCAAAAGATTAAGGAGGCCCTGCGGAGGTTGCCAGCTGCACCTAAACGAACACTTCTGACAACCTGGACTCCCTCTACAAACTCAGACGGGGATGCCTCAAAGCAAGTTCACGTCGATTTTGACGTTCCGCAGTCAATGCTGCTAGCGAGGTTGCCAGGGTTTGATTCCCAAGATCCTTCATACTTCGCAAAGCTCGTAGCTTTGGATGTTGTGGCGGGAGGAAGACTCGGGTCACTTATGTTTAGAAAGATTCGCGAAGAACAAGGCCTTGCCTATTCTTGTTATGGAAGAAGAAAGTGGAATAGGTTAGACAATTGCATGATGTTCTTCGTTGGAACGCGGAATGAGACGCTAGCCCAGGCAAAGGACGTTTTTTTCAAGATGCTCAAAGAGATAGCTGATAAGGGAGTTTCTCAACAGGACTTTGAGATCGCCAAGAGGGTTATTATGGGTTCTTCTGTGACAACTAAAGATTCAATTATGAGTGTAGTGTGGTGGGTTGCCACACTACGCAAGATTGGTTTTTCATCCCAACAGGTTTTTAGTTATTTTGATGAACTGAGTCGCTTAAAGTACTCGGATGTAAAGAGAGCTAGTCAAGAGCTTTTCTCTTCTTATGGGGAAGTTGTATTCGTGTCGGTTGGTAAGGCTGTTCAGGGGGTGTAAATGATGAGAGGGTCTCGAATTTTAGCATTGTTAGGAATGGGTACATTAGTTTTGCCAGCGGGAAGCCTTGGGGAGTCAAAAGTTAATGAAAAGAGCGGCTCGCACCAGGAGAAAGCCTCTAAAGATGCAGCTGCAAAAGATGGCGATCAAAATAATACGTCAGCCAAAAACGCTAAGTCTCATCGTTTGCTGAATGCTAGAGTCAAAATACTCGGAAATGGTATGCGAGTTGTCGTTGTCGAGGATCATGCCGTACCACGAGCAAGTGTCGGCGTTTTGTACGGTGTTGGCTCGTGTGATGACCCCGAGAACGTATTTGGTCTCTCTCATATGACGGAGCACATGTTTTTTCATGGTTCTGCGAAATATCCCAAGATTGATGCAACTGTTGAGGGAATAGGGGGTTCCTTGAACGCTTGCACATCAGAGGATTGGACGATGTATATCGAAGATGTTCCTGTAGCAGCGCTCAACACTATCTTTGATCTTGAGGCCGATAGGATGAAGAATTTCTACCTTAAAGACGACAAGATCTTCAAGAAAGAACAGCAAGCTGTCTATGAAGAGCGTCTCATGCTTGTTGAGAATCCGCCACTGGGACTTGCCGACGAATACATCAAACTAGCTTTATTCCCGCAGCACCCCTACGGAAAGGAGATTATTGGCTCAAGGAAGAATATCCTTGCTTATAGTCGCGAAGCCATTATGAAACATTACCAGACATGGTATAGGCCAAATAATGCAACGTTAATTGTTATCGGGGATGTTAAAGCAGCGGAAATCTTTAGGCTGGCCGACCAGTATTTTGGAAAAATCGCAAAAAGGGATGTCCCGGCACGTGATCGCCAGAAGAACAATCTAAAAGATGGAATTCATCACCAGATAACTTACTACAGCGACAAAGTTGCCTCTCCGAAGATAGAGTTTTGGTATCATACGCCTCATCATTCAGTAGAGGGATACGCAGAAGAAGTAGCCTTGTTAGTGGGGCTCCAGGCTTTATTTGGAAGTACCCTCTTCAAATTTCGTCGTTATTTTGAAGATGAGAAATCGTGGGTATCTTCTCTTGATTACATTTGGGAAGAGTCGCTTGATGCGCGGCCGACGTGTATATCAGCATCTCTCATGCCTGGAGTTACTCCCGAAAAATTTATTCGAGAGTTTAGAAAACGGTTGGCAGAAGTCCTGAGAAAAGGGCTTGATCGCGCCGAGTTCGAGCGAGCTCGACAAGGATGGCTTACATCGACAAAGTACGAGGTTTTTAAAGGGCATGGAAATATACGTTTCGCATTAGTAAGGCTAGCCCTTGGTTACACGCTTGAACAGATAGAGGCATTGCCACAGTACATTGCAACGACGACTTATGACCAGGTCATGGCTGTATTGCGTAAGGCCTTCTCGGTCGATCCTTTAGGGATCGTTTTGTGTTTGCCGGAGGTACAACGAAAGGCGTAAGCGAGGAGGAGAATGGCAAAGAGTTCGCAATTAACGGCACGATCTATTGAGATTTTCCGTGAGTTGGTGGACGCCTACCTTGAGACAGGCGAGGCGGTGGGGTCTCGCCTTTTGTCAAAACGCTCACAGTATCCCCTGTCATCAGCCACAATCCGCAATATTATGGCAGATTTGGAAGAAATGGGATTGTTGTACGCTCCTCATACCTCAGCTGGGCGTATCCCAACAGAGGCGGGGTTTAACTTCTTCGTGAATGGTCTCTTGGAGTGTTCCGATTTCACGGAATATTCTGATGAAGAGATTGAGCAAGCCCTTGAGGAACACGCTGAGGAGGGGGTTGATGCTGTTATTGAGAAGGCAACGTCGTTACTATCAGGCTTATCGAAATATGCAGGAATCGTCTTATCTCCCCAAAGCGATCCTGTTCTTCAGCGCATTGAGTTTGTTTCTTTGGGAGAAGGACGCCTCTTAGTAATTATGCTCTCCGACTCCGGGCATATTGAAAATCGACTTATTCAAGGGCCAGGTAACTTATCTCCAGATCGACTAAAAGAAGTGTCAAATTACCTTTCAACTTACCTGGCTGGGAAGACAGTAGCTGAAGGTCTCTTGTGGGTTCAGAATGAATTGTCGGTCGACAAGGGGGACTTCAACAAGACGGCAGCTCACATTCTTCATCAAAGTCTTAAGTCGTGGTCAGCGAAAGAAAAGTCTTCGACGTTTGTTTTAAAAGGGCAAGCTAATCTTCTAGAACATATCGAAGAATTGGATGAGCTTAATCGTGTACGTCATTTGTTTGAAGCCATCGAAACAAAGGAAACCATGGTAGGGCTGCTTGACTCGACAGCAAAGGCGCAGGGAATTCAGGTCTTTATTGGCTCGGCAAATGAGAAATTCAATTTGGCGGGTTGTTCGCTCATTGCTTCGCCTTATCACTCAACTCATCGACGAATTGTAGGAGCCGTTGGCGTTATCGGACCGACAAACATGAACTATCGCCAAGTTATTCCTTTGGTGAGTTGCACATCTAAGATTATCGGTCGACTTCTTAAAGATAAAACAGTGTAGCAGCAACAAGAAAGAAGCGTTAACCAGCCTTGCGGGAGAGCAAAGTTCTGGCTTCGGAAGGATGTGCCGACACAGATCTCCGATCCAAAAAGGCTGCAGATAAGGTGGCGTCGTCTAGATAATTAAGCTCTCCACCCATAGGAACGCCTTGAGCAAGGAAGGAAACTTTTTCAACCCATGGACTAAGGAGATCCGCTAAGTAAAAGGCCGTAGCTTGCCCCTCCAGCGTTGCGCTCAAAGCAATCACAACCTCCTGAAATGAATACATCTGAACCCGTCGCGTTAGCGCAGCTATAGAAAGTTGCTCAGGCCCAACATTATCCATAGCGGACAAACAACCTCCGAGGACATGATACTGTCCGTTGAAAAAACGAGCCCTCTCCAGCGTCCACAAATCTGCAACTGTTTCAACAACACACAGCAAGCTGGCATCACGCGAAGAGTCAGTGCACAAGTGACAAGGTTGTACATGATCAAGATTGCCACAAATGTCGCACCTTTTAACTTTCTCTTTGACAGTCTTCAAATCAACGAGCAGCTGATCGAGTAAATTTTGCTGATCCCTTAAGAGAAAAAGCACCGTTCGTTGAGCCAACCTAGGTCCAACGCCAGGGAGCTTGGACAATGTCCTGATGAGATCCGCCACGGGAGAAGTCATATTACCTGAGTCGAGATAACCACGCGCTTTATTAAGACCGATTTTTTCCCCGCCAGCAAGGGGGATGAGAAGACTACGGGGGAGAGATAGGAAGATAATCAAGTATCTAGGGTGTGGTTGAGAAACATAGTAGAAAATTTAGAAATACAAACCGGAAGGAAGTATGAGGCTAAGGAACAGCTTGCTTTATCAAGAATACGCGACATTTGGTACCATCGATTGGGTCGACCTGATGGTCACCGGAGCTCGTACTCGCGCCAAAAAGATTTGATAATGCAAGAAAGGAGAAGCGCGTAGCGAAGGACAGAGATTTGATTCCGAGGAATTAACGATTTTGATGACGCCGATCATCAAAATCTCGAGGTAAGAGAAGGAGGCAGCATAACCGAAGACTCTCCAGGAAAGAGACGGATACTTGGCGGCGTCTTTGATCGTTTGAAACAATGGAAAATTTGGGGAAGTGTTTGTCATGGTTTCCAGTAAAAGCATCATTTAGGGGGTAATTCTAGATTAGATTTATAAAATTTTATTAATATAGTATAGTAAAATATGAGATAAAAGTTTTGTTTGGAAAATGACTATTATTTGTATCTCAAAAAAGTAATAGTGCTTCGCAATATGCCTATTAAAGCTTCGCGCGTCTGAGGAGGAAGAAAAGCGGCGATCTATCTGCATTGCTATTGTGTAACTCCTAGGAAAAAGGGGGTAGCTTAAAAGGACGCGTAGGGAGAGGTAACGCTTTCGCTTTAACAAGGTAGAAAATGCTTTGTTGGCGTGGTAAATTCTGCTTGTCGGTTTTTGAAAGGTTTTTTATGCAAATTGCGGGGAACAAGGGGAGCTGGGTTGTGCCGGTAATGGTCAAGGGCGTGATTGTGTCATATTTTTTTACGCAAATAAAATGTAAAGTATTTACTTAGTATTAGTTTTTGGGCTATTTTAATAGTGGAAGTTTGTGTATTCCTTGCCCTACAATGGTATTGGAGCTGAAGGAGACAGTTGAGGACGACATGCTGAAATTTTTGAGAGTGACACGGCGGCCGACTGGTTTGCCAATTCAATCGGCGAGAGGGATCAGTTCTGTGGACAAATCGCAGACGGTGGAGAGTTCAGCGTTGAGGTCTTCGCCTCGGGCGGGGAGAGGAATGGCTGAAGCTTCAACGGAGCGAGGGTGGTTTTTGAAGACGACTCATTGCACCGACATGCAGGCCTTCTTCTCGGGGCGGCCGGCGCTACATTCCTACGGAGAGATTGGAGACACCCGGGACCGTTTCATGCAGCTCCCTGAGAAAGAGCGGTGGGGTTTTGAGGGTGATTTTATTCGGATGGATGAGAGACCCATATCTGAACTAGCCTCTCACGTAGCTGGAGCTGAGGTTCAGGCGTCTGCTGTTGCCTCCGAGCGGTCTTCTCGGCCTCGTCGTTTTCCTCGCATGGCAGGTAACAGAGTTCGTAGGACAACGAGTGAGGGGTCATTTGGGGCGAAGGAAGTAAGCTCCGTTACCGATTTGCTGGCGCCGATGAGTTGCCCAGAATCGACCACGAGTCCAACTCTACCTAGCTCGGTCGACGCTCCTGTCGCTGCTCTGCCTTCGGAACAACAGGAAGGGTTGCCTTCGTCACCGGTCTGCGGACCTTTTGCTTCAACCCCGTCCTTGGAGCCAAAATCAGACTATGAGCGTGGGTATCAGGACGGTTTTGAAGCTGGATTCAGGATGGGACAGAGGTTAGGTGGAGGTCAGGCCACAGCAGGAACGGACCAGCAGCAAATGACCAGTAAAGAGGCCTCCCGATCAGTTTTTCCAAAACCTACGAGTCCTTCTCAGATACAGCAAGGGAGTTGGAAAGAAGGAAACCTTGGACAGCAAGCGGGAAACCCGATTGCAGCGAGGTCTTTTTCTCCAGGAAGTTCTGTACGCTCCAACGTAGCTGGGGCAGGAGTAGCTCCGCAAAGTCAGGCCCTTCGGCAATCGACAGATAGTGTTGTTGTAAAGAGGCAGAAGTCGACTCCTCAAGATCTAAGTCCTGCGGTGTCTCTAGCAAGACTGCGAGCGGAAGAACTTCGTCGTCGGTTAGGATCAGCAAGAGGGGATGACTCTAACTCGGAGGAGGTGGCTCTTTCGTCTGAGTCACGTGAGGAGCCCTCTGAATGTCCGGCTTGCTGTGGGGAGAGATCCAGAGACGACAAACCTCGAGAAGCGTCCAAAAAGACTTCCTTGAGCAACTTTGCTTTGGCAGGATTGCAGGATTTGCTTAACCAGAAGGCCAAAGAGAGCCTGTGAGATGAGGTGTGACGGCCTTTTGAAGGCAACAAAGGTAGACGGTGTTTACGAGGACGATCCTATCAAGAACCCTCAAGCCGTTTTTTTGGAGGAGTTAACACATGACGATTGCTTGCGGCGCGAGCTCAAGATCATGGATGCAACGGCGCTCATGCTAGCACGAGACGAACAACTTCCCATCATAGTAGCCAACACCTTTGTGCCTGATATGGTGAAAGGTGCCTGCCGAGGGGGACTCAAAAAATCGGTTATCAAGGCTTAAGTGACCTTAGGGATAGCGAGTTGTTGATCTGGAGTGATGCCGGTGGAAAGGTAGGTATACAGATGCGTTGAGGATGGGCTCTTGGGTGATGAGAGGAGCGTAATTTTTTCGAGCTTGAAAAACTACAAGTATTGGCAATAAGTGTCGAAAAGTTTTTCATTGCAACCAATATGCGCTCAGAAAAAATCTTGATAGCTCTACAATTTGTAATAGATCATGTTTACTGAAATAAATTTTGCGTTGAAAGTTGGATGATAGACTTGCATTTTAAAAAAATGCTTGTTGTGTCAATGAAAGTTTTTTGAGATTTTAGTTTTGTGGGAAAAATAATAAAATGCAGAATTCCGTCAAATAATTTCTTATTCGGTATAATTTTTATCATGAATAATCACTACCTTGTCTTAAAGGCCTTTGCCAGGGCAAGGGCACGGACTTCCGCGGCGCCTGCAGCCAAAAGAACTCTTCGACACTCTGACATGGTTGCTCCTGAGCCGATAACGTCATCGATAAGGGCGATTGTTTTCTCTTTGATAATACTTTGGGCCGCCGAGGGTACGGCGAAAACGCCGTTGACGTTACGTGTTCGTTCCTCTTTGTTGCGTCCCTTCTGTTTAGGAGTGCATTGCGTTCGCTTTAGGAGATCGAGCCGAACAGGAGGACAGTCCTTATTCCAATGCCGCAGCCCCAAAGCCAGAAGGGCCGCCTGATTATAGGTCCGTTGCCAAAGGCGGAGGGGATGAAGAGGAACTGGAACAATGAAGTCAACGTTATTTATATCGTTCTTGTTAAAGAATTTAGCGAAGACAAGAGCTAAGTGCGGTTCATTATGCTCTTTCATTCGAAGGATGAACGGTTTCGAAAAATCATCGTACACAAGAGCAGCTATGAATTGATGACGAGGCGGCGAAAACCCTGACCGCAAACATGCCTCACAACACTGAGTTGAAATGTCGCTGGGATAACGTTCGGCTTGTTTTGCCTGAATAGGAGCCCCACAGCAGCGACAGGTGTTGCGATTAATAAAATTCAGAGAGAGCCAGCAATGCGAACAGAGGGAATAGTACTCTTCGGTGGGTGCACCGCAAAAAGCACAGGTTGGTGGAAAAAGAATCGTTTTGATCTTACTGAGCCAGAACCGAGGTAACATAAATGTCGTCCGAATATATCTCTCTACATGTCCTATTCTAACACAATATATATTAGTAAATAAATGAAGATAATGGAGTTGTATACTTAAAATCGTCTATCAATAAATGATGGGAGATGCCAAACCTCTCACAAGGGTTTATGGTGGATGTTGTGGAGAATTGTTCTTTGGAATTTCTCAATGTTGACCTAAATCGAGAAGGGGAAGTATAGGGGCATTTGAGGAATATATAATCTACGGTACCTGGAGAAAAAGTATCGAGAATGAAGGATCTTACTAGATGCTGTTGCCCTTTAACCCCTTACCCCCAAATCACCACGCAGGTCCAACAAATTGCAGCAAAGAACGAGTCCACAGTTTTGCAGTATCTCGTAGAAATTCCCCTAAATCTTTTTAATTTTAAAAATGCATTTTCTACAAATCTACGTGTTTTATATAGATCTTTATCTCTTTCTCGTTGGACTTTCCTACTCTTTCTGGGCGGAATACAAACTTCCATCCCCATAAGAGTCCCTGCATTCAAAATCTCCTGCGAATCGTAAGCTTTGTCGGCTATCAAGCGCTCTGCTTTAATTCCTTGAATAAGCTGCAAAGCTGTTTTGCAGTCTGCTGTGACGCCATCTGTCATAACAAATCGGAGGGGAAGACCAGCCTCATCCACGGCCCAATGCAGTTGACTTGTGAGCCTCCTTTTGAGCGCCCAAGCGCTTGATGTCCTCCTTTTGCTCCGGCGGCAGAAAGTTGCATTTTGATAAAAGTTGAATCAATCATAAGAGATTCTCACTCAGAATGTTTCAATAAAATTTCCATAATTTTTTGCCATATACCATTCTTTTGCGCGCCGAAATCGTTGAAAAACAGTGTTCCATTTTCCGTATTCAGGAGGCAAACTTCTCCAAGAAATCCCCTCACGTATGACGAAAAGGACAGCATTGATAAAAAGTCTATTGTCCTTCGCTGTTCGTCCTGGCTGATCTTTACGTCCTACGCAAAGAGGCCCCATTTTGATCCAAAGTTGGTCTGAAATGTCGTGTCGATGAAGGGCTGTCATGGAAAATCTCGGTTTTGT
>JAAGKN010000963.1_pt1 | contig 59848 bp, 56 predicted proteins | sample 6206371 | NCBI WGS metagenome assembly JAAGKN01 (sample SAMN11533720, study PRJNA540317) | gut metagenome | isolation source: fecal pellets from male and female animal of same cohort | host: Peromyscus leucopus | place: USA:CA | collected 2017 | reverse complement strand
TGGGAAGAGATTTCCATGTACAACCACACCACCAACAACTGGGACAAGGAGCATCTGATGCAGATTGACCCGGTATACCCGCAGACTCAGGAGTATATGCTGGACTGGATGGAGAAGTGGTGCGAGAGCCATCCGGATACCACGGTGGTGCGTTTTACCTCCATGTTTTACAATTTTGTCTGGATATGGGGGAGCGACGCGCGCAACAGGCATCTCTATTCAGACTGGGCCTCCTACGATTTTACGGTAAGCCCTAGGATGCTTGACAATTTTGCCAGAGAGAAGGGGTATGGCCTGACGGCGGAGGACTTTGTCAACCAGGGAAAGCTTCATGTCACCCACATGCCCTGCGATCAGAGGAAACTGGACTGGATTGACTTTGTCAATCGCTTTGTGATTGACTTTGGCAAAAAACTGATTAATATAGTACATAGATATGGAAAAAAAGCCTATGTGTTCTACGATGACAGTTGGGTGGGCATAGAGCCTTACAAGCCTACTTTCGGGGAGTTCGGCTTTGACGGTCTGATTAAATGTGTGTTCTCAGGATATGAGGCCAGACTTTGCAGCGGCGTGGACGTGGAGACCCATGAGCTGCGGCTGCATCCGTACCTGTTTCCGGTGGGACTGGGTGGAGTGGGCACCTTTACGGAGGGGGGCAATCCCACTCTGGACGCCAAGAAATACTGGAACAGCGTGAGGCGCGCGCTTCTGCGCTGCTCCATAGACCGCATTGGACTGGGAGGATATCTCCATCTGGTGGAGGATTTTCCTGACTTTGTGGAGTATATCGCCAAGATTTCCGACGAGTTCAGGGAGCTGAAACAGCTCCATGACGCCGGAAAACCCTATACATGTAAGACCAGAGTGGCGGTTCTGCACTTCTGGGGCAGCATGCGTTCCTGGTCGCTGTCGGGTCATTTTCATGAGACCTACATGCACGACCTGATTCACGTCAATGAGGCGCTCAGCGGATTGCCGCTGGAGGTGAGCTTTATCAGCTTTGAGGATGTGAAAGCCGGCGCGCTGGAGCATGTGGATGTGGTGATCAACGCCGGGGCGGCGGGCAGCGCATGGAGCGGCGCGGACGCCTGGAGGGATGAGGAAGTGATTGCCCGCCTGACCAAATGGGTCTGGGAGGGCGGAACCTTTATCGGCGTGGGCGAGCCTTCCGCCGTGCCGGGATATGACAGCTATTTCAGAATGGCGCATGTTCTGGGAGTTGATGAGGATAGCATTGACAGAGTGTGTCATGGAAAGTGGAAGTTTGAGGTGGATGAGAAAGCGGTGGGCAGAGTGATGCCCCGGGGCGCATATGTCCCGGACAGACGAAACTGTCACCTGACCGACGGCAGGGCGGAGGTGCTGGCGGCCCGGGGAGATAATCCGCTCCTGGTCAGAAACGCCTTTGGAAAAGGCCGGGGCATTTACCTCTCCGCCTTTGAGGTGACCAACGCCAACACCAAGATGCTGCTGAACCTGATTCTGGAAGGGGGCGGGGAGGCAGCCGACGGATATTATCTGACGGACAACGCAGACATGGAGTGTGCGTACTATCCCGAGAGCGGGACGTTGGTGGTGATCAACAACTCCGACACACAGCAGGAGTGCAGCGTCCCCACGGAGCAGGGCGTGCAGAGTGTGCGCCTGGATGCCTACGACACATTGATTCGGAAATTATAGGACAGCATGCGGAACTCTAAATCAGCATATTCCCGAACAGTACACTGATGGATATCCGGACGCTATCAGCGATCGGATATTCATCACCGAGATTGTGTGCTGGGAGGGAATATGCGGAACTTAAAATAGGAGGATGGTTAGATGGTAAAGGGATTTAAGATGAAACTGTTTCCGGGACAGGAGGAGGAGTATGAGAGACGTCACAATCTGCTGTGGCCGGAGATGAAGGACATGATTCATGAGCATGGCGGGAAAAACTACACGATTTTCCTGGACAGGGAAACCCTGACCCTCTTTGGCTATATCGAGATAGAGGATGAGGAGAAGTGGGCAAAAGGGGCGGACACTGCCATCAACCGCAAGTGGTGGGATTACATGGCGGATATCATGGAGACCAACCCTGACAACAGCCCTGTGTCTATTGACTTAAAGACGGTGTTTCATCTGGACTGAGGAGTTTTCGGTCCCGTTTCATGCCCAGCAGCAGGGGTATGACCATCAGCGCCCAGACGATGGGTTCCGACACGATGACGCCCATGTAGCCGATGGATGGAGCCAGCAGAAAAGCGATGAGTACTTTGCCGGTCAGCTCCACCAGACTGGAGACCAGCGGCGTCTTTGTATCCCCGAAACCCTGCATGCTGTTGCGCAGAATGCAGATGGTGGCGGGCAGGAAAAAGAACAGGGCATTGACTTTCAAATACAGCGACGCCGTCTCCAAAACCTCCAGCTGGGAGCTGGCAGTCACCAGATGAATCAGCGTCGGAGATAAGGTAAAGACCATGAGGAGTACCAGCGCGCACCAGAGATAGGCGACCCCAATACTGTCCCGAATTCCCCTGTGAATCCGGGCGTATTCTTTTGCCCCCAGATTCTGCCCGCAATAGGTTGCCAGAGCTGTTCCCAGCACAAAGAAGGGCATCAGGAAGACCATGGTTATTTTGCGGGCGGCAGTGTGGGCTACAATGGTCAGACTGCCGAAGGTGTTGATGCAGGTCTGCAATGCCAGGGAACCCAGAGTCACAAAGGAGATCATGAATCCCACGGACAGGCCAGTGGGAATCAGTTCCCTGCAAAGCTCCCGGTCCGGCAGCAGACTTTGCAGGGTGATTCCAAGCGCCGGATATTTTCGGCGTATATAGACAAAGCACAGAAGGGCGGACGCCGCCTGGGCGATAACTGTAGCCACGGCTGTTCCCGCCACGCCCAGATGCAGGCCGTATACAAACAGGCAGTCCAGGCCCACGTTCAGCAGATTGGCGACAGCCAGAAATAACAGCGGGGTAAAGGAATCCCCCACGGCGCGCAGCACGGCCGTGCAGATATTGTACAGAGCGGTGGCCAGCAGTCCTGCGATGATAATGCGCAGATAGGCGGCGGCCTCTGGCAGCAGGGCCTGTTCCACATGCAAAAAACGCAGAATTGCCGGCAGAAAGAGCAGACAGATTCCGCTGATCAACACCGTGGTCAGGATGCCCAGCGCAACGGTGTTGCCGATGACTTTTTTTAGCTTATCTTCTTCTTTGGCTCCGTATATCTTGGCAATGACGATTCCAAAACCGCAGATGATACCGTTTAAAAATTCAATCAGCAGGTCGCTGAGGGCCGTGGTGGCGCCCACTGCGGCCAGGGAGCTTTCCCCCAGAGCGCTGCCGATAATCCGGGTGTCAATCAGGCTGTAGCACAGTTGGAAAAGCTGCCCGATATACAACGGTATGGCAAAGAGCAGAATTACCTTTATGGGACGGTCTTTAGTCAATGTTTTCATAAAAATACCATAGCATACTTAAACGTTTTCGTAAAGGATGTTTTTTGCCCGCTTGACAATTCCTGAATTTGTGATATGATTCTAAATGCAACTAAATTGCAGATGCGAATGATTCGCATTTGGGGGAGCAAAAGGAAAGCGGGACGGACAGGATATGTGGGATATTATTTCTGACAGTTTGTTGGACACGGCAAAATTGATTCCTTTTTTGCTGCTGACCTATATAGCTATGGAATATTTGGAGCATCAAGCGGGGGGAGCCGCCGCCCGGCTGGTGCGCCGGGCCGGGAAATGGGGGCCGGCACTGGGAGCTGCCGTGGGCGTAGTGCCTCAGTGCGGTTTTTCGGCGGCCGCCGCCAGCCTGTACGCTGGGCGAGTGATTACGCTGGGAACTCTGCTGGCAATCTTTTTATCCACCTCGGATGAAATGCTTCCTATATTGATATCGGCCCATGCCAGTCCAGTCTTGATTGCGAAGATTCTGGGCTTTAAAGTACTGGTGGGCATAGCGGCGGGATTTTGCGTCGATATTCTCTGGGGCAGGAGTCAGGAGGAGCATACGCATATTCATGAGATGTGCGAGCATGACCACTGCGGCTGCGAGAAGGGAATCGTAAAATCCGCGCTGCTGCACACATTGCAGATTGCGGCGTTTATTCTGATCATCAACCTGATTTTGAATCTGGTGCTGGAGCAGGCCGGGCCGGAGAGCCTGAGCCGGTGGATATGGAACAGGCCGGTGGTGGGACAACTGCTCTCGGGAGCTGTGGGGCTGATTCCCAACTGTGCCTCCTCCGTGGCCATTACCCAGTTGTATCTGGAGGGAGCCATGCATTTTGGCGCAATGATAAGCGGCCTGCTGGCCAATACGGGCGTGGGCCTGCTGATTTTGTGCAGAGTAAACAGACGCAGGGGAGAGAACCTTAAAATCATCGGTCTGCTCTACGGCGTCAGCGTGGTCGGCGGTATGGTGGCGGGGCTGCTGCCCATATAAGGCGCAGACATAAGAATATGTATGTTATACAGGGGCAAGGTGATTATGGAAAGACAAGAATATCCTGCCGGAATCAAATGGACCCGGCAGCGCAAGGACGTATATCAGGTGCTTTGGGAGGCCGGGGAGCCTCTCAGTGCCGCGCAGATTTACCGGCGGCTGGAGGAGACGGCCGGACAGCCCGGCTATGCGGTATCTACCATATACAGGATTTTAGCCGCCTTTGAGGAGCGTGGATTGCTGACCAAAAGCAGTTGGATAGGGGACGATACCCTCCTGTACGAGTTAAGCCGGGGCGGCCACACGCATTATGCCCTCTGTCTGGGCTGCCACAAGCGGGTGCCGCTGGAGAACTGTCCCTTTGAGCATATGCATCCCCATCTGCCCCGCAGCCAGGGAGACTTTGAGATTACAGGGCACAAGCTGGAGCTTTATGGGTATTGCAGGGATTGCCAGGGGAAATCCTCGTCGTTTTGACATGGAATAATTGACAGGTTCAATCCGGCAGTGGTAGAATAGCTGTACTGAACTTTTATATAATAGTGAAACATTAGTGGAAAAAGGGAGATAATATGTCTTACGAAAACTATAGCAATGCGTTAAATGCCGGGCGAAAAGAATATCGTACCCGTCTGCTTAAGGGCGGTTATCCCTATCTGCCGGTGCTGGAGGAGATTCTGTCCTACACGAAGGTGGAATATGAAGTGAGCCTTGGCGTGTGCGAGGTGCCGTTGGAGCTGATCGTGGGAACCAAGACCAAGGGCCGTACCAATTCCTTTGCCGCCAACTTTATGCCTCTTTTGGACGCATCCTCGGAGTTTGCGGGCAAATGGATACGACTGTACACCACCTTGGAGGAGGAAGGGCTGCGGGACCCGGTAAAGGTCTACGAGTTTATGAACCGTTTTTATGTGCAGGAGGGCAATAAACGGGTCAGTATTTTGAAATATCTGAACGCCTACAGCGTTCCCTGCTCTGTCATCCGAATCGTTCCCAAGAGGACGGATACCAAAGAAAATGAGATTTACTATGAATTTCTGGACTTTTATGAAGTGACGGGTATCAACACGGTTTATTTCAGTGAGACGGGGCGATTTAACAAGCTTTTGGAGCAGATTGGTACGCCCAAGGGGGAGAAATGGACCTACGAGGACCGCAGGGAATTTGACTCCGTCTATTTTCATTTCCGCAATGCCTTTGAGGCGAAGGGCGGCAGCAGGCTGCCGATTACGGTGGGAGACGCGCTGCTGGCCTTTGTCACCGTGTTCGGATATCAGGAGACCATGCAGAAAACTGAGCAGGAGATGAAGAAGGACCTCTCCAAGATATGGGATGAGTTCCTGGTGCTTACGAAGGAGCAGTCCATAGAGCTGCTCATGGAGCCGCCCAAGGAGGAAGTCTCCCACAATCTCTACAGGAACCTGCTGAATCTGGTTCTCCCGGACAATGCGAATAAGGTCAGGATTGCATTTTTATATGAAAAAAATCACAGAACCTCCAGTTGGACTTACAGCCATGAGTTGGGGCGGCTGTATCTGGAAAATGTGTTTCCGGGACAGGTGGAAACCAAGGCCTTTGAGAACATTGTTGCCGGGGAGAACGACCTGGAGCGGATGGAGCAGGTGATAAAGGACGGATACAATGTACTTTTCACCACAACGCCGGTGATGATCCCGGCCAGCCTGAAGATTGCGGCCAACCACCCTGACGTGAAGATACTGAACTGTTCGCTGAATATTTCCCATCCAACCCTGCGAACCTATTATGCAAGAATGTATGAGGCAAAATTCCTGGCGGGCGCCATTGCGGGTTCCATGACCACTACGAACAAGATCGGCTATATTGCCGATTATCCGATTTACGGCATGGCCGCCAATATCAACGCCTTTGCGCTGGGGGCCAGGATGGTCAATCCCCATGCCAGGGTTTATCTTGACTGGAGTACACTGAAGAACCGTACGTCCAAGATAACTGACGACCCGGAAATCAATTACATAATGGATCAGGATATGAAATCAGCCGGAAAGAACTCCCGGCGATTCGGACTCTACTGTATCAGTGGGGAAACGCCGGACAATTTGGCTATGACCACATGGCACTGGGGCAAGCTGTATGAGAAGATTGTTCGCATCATACTGAACGGCACCTGGAAGGAAGAGACCGACGCTGTGGGAAACAGGGCCATCAATTACTGGTGGGGTATGTCCGCCGGAGTGGTTGACCTGATTTGTTCCCAGGACCTGCCCCGGGGTACGCAGCGATTGATGAGCCTGCTGCGCAACAATATTTGCTCAGATGCGCTCACTCCGTTTTACGGCGAGCTGGTGACGCAGGACGGGACCATTATGAATAAGGTGGATCAGGTTATACCGCCCCAGGAGATTATCACGATGGATTGGCTGGTGGAGAATGTGGTGGGGAGCATTCCCTCCATTTCTGATCTGACAGAGGAGGCTCAGGCCCTCACTAAAATGCAGGGGCTTGGCAAAACCAAGGAGACGGATTCCTGAGGTTTTGCAGAGGAAGAAATAAAAAGAGAAGTGGGAGTATCCGATGAAAATTTTGGCAATCGCTGACCAGGAATCACCACTGTTGTGGGATTATTTTGACAGAAGCTATCTGGAGGGAATCGATCTGATTCTCTCCTGCGGGGATCTAAAACCTCAATATTTATCTTTTCTGGCCACATTTGCCCATGCGCCGATTTTGTATGTGCATGGCAACCACGACGAGCGGTATGAAGAGGTTCCGCCTGACGGCTGTATCTGTATAGAGGACCAAATCTATGTGCATGAGGGCGTTCGGATTCTGGGGCTGGGCGGTTCCATGCGCTACAAGCCCGGTGCTCATCAGTATACCCAGTCCCAGATGCGCAGACGCGTGTGGAAACTGTGGTGGAGGCTGAAATACAGAAAAGGCTTTGACATTCTGCTGACCCATTCGCCTGCCTATCAGCTCAACGACGGTCAGGACCTGCCTCACAGGGGATTTGAAGTGTTCCGTACGTTGTTGGACAAATATAAGCCTGCATTCTTTATCCACGGGCATGTGCATATGAATTACGGGAGGTCATTTCCGCGTCTGTCTACCTACAATGAGACGCAGGTGATAAACGCGTATGAAAAGTATATATTTGAAATGGACGTCCCGGTGAAAAAAAAGTGAAGATTTTGTGAAAATTTTTTAAAAAGTGCTTGCATTTCCATAAACCATATGATAATATATCATTTGTGTTAAGGAACAGAGCATAAATCCTTATAAACGCACCGCTAGCTCAGTTGGTAGAGCACCTGACTCTTAATCAGGGTGTCCAGGGTTCGAGCCCCTGGCGGTGCATTAGAAGTCCTGGGACTTGCGTATATATGCGGGTTGTGGGGCTTTTTTTATGCCCGGATTTTTGGGGGGTATGTCAGACACCCTGATTTCCGAAAAAGGTGTCTGGGGCAGGATCCGGAAGAAAAAGCAGACTTATACCGCCAGGTGGATGCAAGAGGAAAGAGCAGCATCTTAAGAACAGGCAAGACGAAACTCAGGAGCTAACAGCAATGTCATCAGTTTCTGGGACTGGATCCACTGGCACCGATAGTTAATTGTGGGATAAACCATCTGCAGAAATATGGTTAGTATATATTTAAAGTCAGCAAAAAAAGGAAGGTAACAAACCCGGGGACACGTTTTGCTTGACGGAGGTCTAAAGAAGTGCTATAGTACATATAGGCAAAGCTAATAAAGTTATTTAGACACGAGAAAACCCCAGGAGTGCAGATCCTGGGGCTTTCTTTTTTCAAGGTTGGGCTGTGCTACTTATCATCTCCATCCAACCATTTGCATATGTAGTAGGCAACTACACTTGCCAGCATGGAGATTAAAAAAGCTAATAAAGTTTCCAATTTAGACACCCCCTTTCTACTGGGGTGACACAGCGAAGTTATTATAACATGTCTTGCCAAGGAAGTACATCAAAAGTTGACGGGAAAAACCAGGATATGCCAGGAAGTGAAAAAGAAGTTGTGTTATAGATGGACACGCAGCGCTCCGGATCAGGGCGGAACAGCATAGGTCTGGACACCTTTTTAATCAGGGTGTCCAGGGTTCGAGCCTTTGGCGGTGCATTAGAAGTTTTGGGAATTGTGTATCCGTTAAAAATAGATTATAATTGCACTAACGAATCGGAATTTGGAGGATCACAATGACTGTCACTACGCTGGCTGTACAGGATTTACATCGACTGACTGAACTATATCACTATAATAATGTTGATGAAATGATAACTCAATGTACATATGAAATACAAAATAATATTATTGATATTTTTGTTTTGTCGAATGGCTCTGAACTGATTGGCGAGCTTCACACAAGGTATCAATCCGATGATGATAATTTTGCCGTGCGAGGAAGGCGGGCATATCTATTTGCATTCAGAGTACATAAAAACTATCAGGGCAAAGGTTACGGTAAATATCTTATAAAAGAAGTAATAGAGATACTGAAAGGAAAAGGCTATTCTGAATTTACAATAGGGGTAGAAGATGATAATTTGAAAGCGCGTCATATTTATCATTCATTGGGTTTTGATGAACTATTGCTCAGAAAAAAAGAAGAATATCAGGGCGGTTCTTATGAATATAGCTTGTATTTATTGAGACAGCCAATTCCGGCTTGCGGAGCAGTTAATGGGAACACTTTTCCGAAAAGTAGGGAGTAAACGGATACGCGGCGAGCCAGACCAGGATGAAACGGTGGGATTCTTTTGCGCCAAAAATGGAGCCAGATTGTAAAGGATGGATGTGTTTGACATGAGAAAAAGAGAATGCTCGAAAAAGAGAAAGTGTGTAGCTGTTTGCGCCATACTGGCGGTATTTTTGCTGTTATGCGTGGCAGCTATTTTGATAGCGTTCAAGAAAATAAAGGTCAACTCGTATTTTGCGGACCAATATCCCATGCGGGGAGTGGACGTCTCTCATTACCAGGGAGAGATTGAGTGGGAACTGTTCAGGGAGCAGGGTATCAGCTTTGCGTTTATCAAGGCGACGGAGGGCAGCAGCTTTGTGGACGAGAGATATGAAACAAACTGGGAGAATGCCAGAGCCGCAGGGCTGTATGTGGGCGCTTACCATTTCTTCAGTTTTGACAGTCCGGCATCCGCCCAGGCAGAGCACTTTATTGCCACGGTGGGAGACCTGAGTGGAACCCTTCCGCCCACAGTGGATATTGAGTATTATGGGGACAAATCGAAAAATCCTCCGGAGAAAGAACAGGTGGTTTCCCAACTGCAAGAATTGCTTTCAGCCCTGGAAGAGGAATACGGTGTAAAGCCCATTATTTATACCACTTATACAGTATACAATAAATACATTCGGGATGGGTTTGAGGACTATCCGCTCTGGATTCGTAATGTATATTATCCGCCGGGAGATATAGGCAGACAGTGGACTTTCTGGCAATATTCCGACACAGGAACACTCCGGGGAACTTCAGGAGAGGAAAAATATGTGGATTTGAACGTGTTCTATGAGGAACAAAAGGAGTTGGAAAAACTGCCTGTACCATGAACAGAATTGTATCCAGACCGCTGCGCGGGGCGGCGTGTGCGGTCTTTTTCTAAAAAAAATATGAAATCGCGGATTTTTCTCCAATGCGGCATGGTTTCATGCTATAATAAATAAAATGTGCGTTAAAGCGCATGAAATCACAATGCAGTGTTGCGAGAGAGCCGCAGTATGCAGGAAGGAGAGGAATTTGAATCCAAAATTAAGAGAGAAAACCCTGGAATCCCTTTCGGCAGTTCTTCCGATTACCGGAATCGTGTTGCTTATCAGTATATTTTTGGTGCCGATGGAGCTGGGGAGTCTGGTCATGTTTGTGGTCGGCGCCATCATGCTGATTCTTGGGATGGGCTTTTTCCAGCTGGGAGCGGAGATGTCCATGACGCCCATCGGAGAGGGTATAGGCGTTCAGATATCCAGAACGCGCCAGGTGCTGTTTGTTCTGGCCATAGGCTTTGTCATGGGCGCGCTCATTACCATATCTGAGCCTGACTTACAGGTGCTTGCCCAGCAGGTGCCCTCTGTGCCGAACCGTGTGCTGATACTGACCGTTGCGGTAGGGGTGGGTATTTTCCTGGCTCTGGCGATTATTCGTATCAAGTTTCAGATTGACCTCTCAAAGATGCTGATTGTGCTGTATCTGCTGCTGATTGCGTTCTCTTTTCTGGTGCCCAGAGAGTTTCTTGCAGTAGCTTTTGACTCCGGCGGCGTGACAACGGGTCCGATGACAGTGCCCTTTATCATGGCTATGGGCATCGGTCTTGCCTCCCGGCGTACCGACAAGAATTCCTCCAGTGACAGTTTCGGTCTGGTGGCCCTCTCCAGCGTGGGACCTATTTTGGCAGTGCTGATTCTGGGTTGTTTTTACAAGCCCACGGAGGCTGTATACTCGCTGGGAGAGGTGGCCGAGGTGACCACTACGCGGGATGTGGTCAGAGTGTTCGGCGCCAGTCTCCCTGCCTATGCCCGTGAGGTTCTGGTATCGCTGCTGCCCATTGCCGCAGTGTTTGTGATTTTTCAGGTGATTACCCGCCGCTATCACAGAAGGCAGTTAAAGCGTATCGCCGTAGGTCTGGTCTATACATATGTGGGCCTGGTGCTGTTCCTCTGCGGCGTGAACGTGGGATTTGCGCCGGTGGGTTCATTCCTGGGCCAGGAGCTGGCGTCGCTGGTTTTCAAATGGATACTGGTTCCCATTGGTATGCTTATCGGTTACTACATAGTGAAGGCAGAGCCTGCGATTCAAGTCCTCAACCATCAGGTTGAGAATGTGACCGATGGCGCCGTTTCCGTTAAAGCCATGAACCGCTGCATGTCCCTGGGTGTGGCGATCAGTGTGGGCCTGGCCATGATGCGGGTGCTGACCGGATTGCCTATACAGTGGATACTCATTCCCGGATACATTATCGCACTGGTTTTGTCCCGGTTTGTCCCCAAGATATTCGTAGGTATTGCCTTTGACTCCGGCGGTGTTGCCAGCGGTCCCATGACTTCCACCTTTCTGCTGCCTCTCAGTATCGGCACATGTCAGGCGCTGGGCGGCAATCTGATGACGGACGCCTTTGGCGTGGTGGCGCTGGTGGCGCTGACGCCGTTGATTGCCATACAGATTATGGGCATTGTGTATCAGGTTAAAACCAATGCCATGCGCAAGCGGGCGCTGCAGAATGCCGCGTATCTGGAGGACGGCGACGATATCATAGACTTGGAGGAGGGAGGAACCTATGGAGAAGCATGAAAAAGATGTGCCCTTTCAGCTGCTTGTGTTGATCACAAATCCCAAGCTGGCTGACAAGGCAACTAAAATATTCCGAAAAAGCGCCCTGCCCGTGCAGTACAGACTGAACGCCGAGGGGACGGCCTCCAGTGAGATCATGGATATGCTGGGTCTGGGCAGCATTGACAAATGTATCATGATGAGCGCAGTGCCCAGACAGCTAGGAGAGTCCATGTTGTCCAGACTGCGCCTGGAACTGCATCTGGGGGCGGTCAACAGCGGTATTGCCTTTACCATATCCCTCACCGGACTGAACAAACTGCTCATGCGCATGCTGACCAAAACAGATGAGGAGAATGCGCCCCACAGTATAAGAAAGGTTGGAAATATTATGTCTGATACAAAATATGCACTGATAGTCGCCTCCGTAAATATAGGATTCAGCGGGGACGTCATGGACGCGGCCCGGGCTGCCGGAGCCAGCGGCGGAACGGTGATACACAGCCGCTGGATCGGGAATCAGGAGGTGGCCGCCTCCTGGGGACTGAGTATGCAGGAGGAAAAAGAGATTGTGCTGATTCTGTCCGACACGGAAAAAAAGATGGAGATTATGAGCGGAATCAGTGAGAAATGCGGTATGTGCAGCGAGGCCAAGGGGCTTGTGCTCTCGCTCCCCATCGACGCTGTGATGGGACTGTAAGCGATTTGATACCTCTAAAGTCAACAGATTAAGTGTAAAATCTGTTACTTTGGAGGTATTTTTTATATTATGGTTAAAAATATTTGCTGGAAAAGTTTCCCTCTTGACAAAATAGGTTGGTAATTATAAACTTAATGCAAAGGTTTGCAATTACCAACCTATAAAACCCCTTTCGATCTGGAGGAGCATAACGAGGAAAGGAGACAAAAAGACAAAATGGAAGATTACAAGCTGTGTGAGAGTGATTTTCGATTTATGAGCGTGATATGGGACGCAGAGCCTGTACCGTCTGGAGAGCTGGTGCGGCTGTGCGCCCAGCGGCTGGGGTGGAAAAAGCCCACCACCTACACCACTCTGAAAAAGCTGTGTGAGAGGGGTTTTGCCCAGAATGTGGACACCATAGTGACGTCCCTGGTGCCCCGGGAGCAGGTGCAGGCCTATGAGAGCAACCGATTTGTGGAGAGAACCTTCGCAGGCTCACTGCCGGGATTTCTGGTATCCTTTCTGGGAGGACGCACTCTGTCCCAGCAGGAGGCAGAGCAGCTGAAACGTCTGATAGACGAGCATCGGGAATGAGTTCTGCGTGCGGAAAGGGGTAAAAATGTTGCTGATTCGAGTATTCAATATGAGTCTCACGGCCAGCTACTGCATTTTGGCGGTGCTGGTCATGCGGCTGCTGCTGCGCAAAGCGCCGAAAAAATATGCCTATCTGCTGTGGCTGGTAGTGGCCTTCCGCCTGTGCTGTCCGGTATCTTTTAGTTCCCCCGCGAGCCTGTTCAATCTGGCTATTTTTGACCAGGGCATTGTCAACGGCCATACGATGGCCTATCTGGAGGATGATGTGGCCATGCGGCAGGACCCGCAGCTTGCTACAGGGGTGACTTCTTCCCCCTGGCGGAGCGATCATGGCAGCCAGGGGAGCCAGGAGGCTGTGGGTTCGGCTCGGCCACAGGACAATAGAACGGCTCCGGCTTTGAGGATTCCTCTGCCGGCGGGGAATGTGGGAGACAGTGCCTGGCCTCTGCAGGTGTGGGGAGCGGTGGGAACGCTGGTGTGGATAACAGGCATGGGGTTTTTGTTGCTTTATGGTCTGGGGAGTTATCTGCTGCTCCATCGCCGGATGCGCCGCGCCGTGCTGCTGCGGGAGAACATCTATCAGTCCGAATTGGTAGGCTCTCCCTTTATTCTGGGCTTTTTGCGTCCTCGAATTTACATTCCCTACGGCGTCACGGAGGAGACGCTGGAACTGGTGCTGGTTCATGAGCGCTATCATCTGCGTCGTCGGGATCACTGGGCCAAGCTGTTTGGCTACCTACTGCTGTCGCTGCACTGGTTCAATCCTCTGTGCTGGGTGGCGTTCCTGCTCATGAGCCGGGATATGGAGATGAGCTGCGACGAGTATGTGCTGGCCCGGCTACAGCATAGCTGCAAGCCCTACTGCAACGCCCTGCTGGCCTTTGCCAGCAATCGGCGCAGCTTAAGGCCAAGTCCCCTGGCTTTCGGGGAATCGGGAGCTACGGGACGGATTCACAACGCTTTGAATTGGAAAAAGCCCGGAATCTGGGTGAAGGCAGCAGGCGTGGGACTGTGTTTACTGACATTGACCGTCTGCGGACTCAATCCCAGGGCGCAGTCCGAGACTGTGGGGCAGGATACTTTAGGAGAAATTCCGAAGGAAACTTTGAATGGTACTTCCGGTGAAACCACTGCTGACACCTTCCAGAAACTGGACAAGACAGCGACCGGAGAGAGCGGCGAGAGGGAATCGGAGAGAATCATTTTGCGTATGCCCCATGGATATTCCGACAAGACCTGGTATGAGGACGCCCTGAAAGAGGCCAGGGCGGGACAGCATGTGCTGGAATGTTCTGTGGAGGATTTCTATGCATTCCACGGGGCGGAGCGGATGTTGCTGGAGGTGAGCTGGGAATGTGAGGAGTTGCCGGTCCGTCTGGAGTGCTATGATATGATAGGCGGGGACGCCGTACTGGCATGGGAGCGGGAGAACGTTCTATACAAGGAAAACGGCGGTTTTTACATCAACCTTACAGGCGACATGGGAATCTATGAAAAGTTACCGGGAGACAGTCGGGAGATACGCATATATTTCTCTCATGACGGAGCCGAATATCTGGTTCGGGGGCTGGAAACCCGGCAGGGAGGAGAGCAGAAGGAGCTTGACGATACCCGGTCCGAACCCTGGTATTTTCAAGGTCTGATCCGTAGCGCCGCGGACCGCAGCATTGTCATTGATGAGAAGAAAATGCTCGGCACGGGCACCCCAGAGTGGGAGGAATGGGCCGAGCAGTGGGATCCGGGGAGGACAACAGAAGACGCGGCAGTGATAGTGGTGGACGCTGCTTACAGGGATCTGCGCGCCACAGTCAGCCAGGACTGCCGGATTACCATACTGGAAAATCACTGGCAGCCGGAGCAGGAGATTAGTTGGGATCAGTGGATCCAATATATGGAGGACTGCCCCTGGCAGATGCTCTGGAATTTCACGGTGGAGGACGGACTGATCACGGAGATCGGGGAACAGTATCTTCCCTAAAGGAGGCGCGGCTCTGCCCGGAAAAGCGCAGGCATTTTTCCGGGCAGGCGCTTACGCACTTACCGCAGCGGATGCACTCCGGAGAGCGGGATATCTCGCGGACGGTGAGGGACACGGGGCAGGCTCTCTCGCAGGAGCCGCAGGAGACACATTTTTCCTCCTCCCAGCGGATCTGAACCAGGCTGAAACGGTTGAAAAGTCCATAAATCGCTCCCAGAGGACACAGATACTGACAGAAGGGCCGGTAGACCTTCACCGAGAGAACCAGAATAAACAGCAGGACTCCCAGTTTCCAGAAAAACAGACCGCCAGCCTGACTGCGCAGCTGTCCGTTCGCAAGCAGCAGGGGAAGCGCGCCGAACAATGTGCCGGAGGGGCAGATATATTTACAAAATGCCGGTATTTTGGCAAAGCCGCCAAACAAAAACAGGGAGCCAACGACCACAAACAGCAGCAGAACGAGATACTTTCCATACTTCAAAATATGGTGCAGCGGCAGCCGCTTTCTTTTGCGCAGCAGGGGAATCCTGTGCAAAATGTCCTGCACCAGTCCGAACGGGCACAGCCATCCGCAGACAAAGCGTCCCAGAAGGCTGCCAAAGAGGAAGAAGACTCCCAGCGCCGCGAAGGGTATCTGAAAGCCCTGCTGGTTCAGAAGGGCCTGGAGCGCCCCTATGGGACAGGAGGCCAGCGCTCCGGGGCAGGAGTAACAGTTCAGCCCCGGGACACAGGCGTACTTGAGCTTTCCCTGATATATTTTCCCGTGCAGATAGCCATATGTGTAGCCGTTTGTAAGAATTGTAAAAATAAGCTGTACCGCCAGTCGTAGTTTTTTCATATCTCTGAATCACCCAATCCCGATACATTCCATGCAGATCATCACCGCTTTTCTCCATATCACGGCAAACTGGTCCAGGGCTATGCCCATACCCAGGAACACAATGCCCGCCAGCGCGCCCCAGAGCCATGCGGGCGGCTTACTCTTTTTCCAAAAGTCCATTGATTTTTTCCTCCCATGCCGACTTCTCCATAGCGCCTATCACCGTGTCCAATATTGTTCCATCCTGGTCTATAAAAAAGGTGGTGGGAACCGCCGTTACATCCGTGAGCAGCGCATAGTAGAGGGATTCGCTCAGGAGCAGATGGGTGTAGTCCGCGTCGGTTTTGTCGATTAGCTCCGCCACCAGGTCCAGGGTCTTCTGGTTTGTCCCCTCTGGCATATCGCTGATGACGCCCACAATCTGAAATTCGTCGGATGCATACTCTCCAGCTAGCTCTCCCAGCCCTGGCATCTCCCGCAGACAGGGATTGCAGTAGGTAGCCCACACATTGACCATCGTGAGCTTGGACTGCGTAAAAAGCTCGGCGGAAACCGTGTTTCCCTCCATATCCTGAGTCTCGAAGGTAAGCGGCGCCGCCTCATCTGCAGGCGGCTGTGTGGGCGGCGCCAGCTCTGTCTTTCCGCAGCCCCCCAGCAAAAGGATGGATGCTGCCAGCACTGCTGCATAAATCAGATTTGTCTTTTTCATAGGAACTCCCATCTGCCCGTTTCAGCGGGCATTCAACTAATCTTCCAAAAGCACTTATAGTAACTATAGATAGAAAGCGGGAAAAAGTCAAGCTAATCACCGCCACAAAATAGTCTTGCTTTTTTCAAAAGACTGTGTTATGATAACACGAAACAAGGGAGAAATGGAATTATGTTGTATCAGTTGTATGGATTTTCAGAGAACAGGGACGACGATAGGCAGCGCTTGTAGCCGTGGAGACACGGGTGCAAGCGCTCAGCGTGTTGTGCCTGTGCGGAGATAAGCGTTTGAAATGCTTTTGGCTGATGAGAGATCAGTACCGCATTGGTGAGAAATTACGAATGCGGCACTGGTCTTTTTGTATACCCAAAATGATGTGGACAAGGGAAAGGAGGCGATACTATGGGACATTGCGACGATGTCCGTATGGACTGCCAGACAGTGTGTTTGGCAGGAACAAGAAAACGAAAATGCAGAAAGGAAGAATAAGATATGAGTGAAGAGACATTACAGATACAGGTGTCGGGATTTTCTCTGGAGGAGATCGGACAGCGGACCGGGGAGGAAATTCTGCTCCACGGCAGCGTCTATAAGCTGCGGCGCATGAGCGGCTTTGCCTTTGTGCTGCTGCGCACTGGCAGGTATGTGATTCAGTGTGTATACAGCCCGGAGTTCTCGCGCTTTGGTATGGAGGAGCTGGTGGAGGAGAGCTGCGTGCGGGTGCGCGCGCTGGTGGCTCCCGAGGAGCGCTCCCGGCTGGGCTGGGAACTGCGGCTGCTGGAGCTGGAGGTGCTGTCCCTGCCGGCGGAGCCGATGCCCATCGTCATCAACCAGAAAAAGGTGAACACTTCCATCGAGAATCTGCTGGACTACCGAATGCTGACTCTGCGCAATGAAAAGCAGCGGGCGATTTTCAAGATTCAGGAGGAAATCTGCCAGGGCTTTCGCAGCTTTCTCAGACAGCAGCATTTCACCGAGATTCATTCTCCCAAGCTGGTGGAGGCGGGAGCGGAGGGCGGCGCCAATATTTTCTCACTGGACTATTTTGGCAGACAGGCCTATCTGGCCCAAAGTCCCCAGTTTTACAAGCAGATGATGGTGGGAGTCTACGAGCGGGTCTACGAGATCGGGCCGGTCTTTCGGGCGGAAAAGCATGACACCTCCCGGCACCTGAACGAATACACAGGGGTTGACTTTGAGATGGGCTATATAGAGAGCTTTGAGGAGATCATGGAGATGGAAGAGAGAATGCTGCAGGCGGCGCTGAGCGGCCTGCGGGAATCCTGTGGTCCTGAGCTTGAATTGCTGGAGGTTCCCATGCCCCGGTTCTCCGGGGAGAATTCGGATAATTCCCAGCCTTGGGGAGTGGAGGTGCCACCCCAGCGGGAGGACCTGCCCCTGGGCCGTATTCCCCGGATTCGCTTTGCCCGGGCCAAGGCCCTGGTGACGGAGTATTACAAACGTCCCATGGCAGAGAAGGAAGATTTTGAGCCGGAGGAGGAAAATCTGCTGTGCCAGTATATCCGGGCGCACTACGGCAGCGCCTTTGTGTTTGTGACTCACTACCCTGCGGCGAAACGTCCCTTTTACGCCATGGATAACCCGGAAAACCCGGCGGAAACCTTGAGCTTTGACCTGCTCTTTCGAGGAGTGGAAATCACTACCGGGGGACAGCGGATTCACGGCTACTTTGAGCAGTTGGAAAAACTGAAACGCCGGAATATGGATCCGGAGGAATTCGCCGATTATCTGATGATGCACCGTCACGGCATGCCGCCCCACGGCGGTCTGGGCCTGGGGCTGGAGCGTTTTACGGCTCGGCTGCTGGGGCAGGAGAACGTGCGAGTGGCCAGTTTGTTTCCCCGGGATATTCACAGGCTGACGCCGTAAATGATGCCGCGTTATCTTCTGGCGGGGGATACCCAAAGGGACGGAATTGTGATACAATCTATATACAAAAAAGATTCATAATGAAACAGGAATATGGTCTTCGGAGAGGAGAACGCGATGATTAAGATACTGATTGCAGAGGATGAAGAACCCATAGCGAACCTGATTCGCATGAACCTTACCCGCGCGGGATATAACTGCACCTGGGCGGCTGATGGGATGGAGGCGGCGGACCTGATGCAGCAGCGGCCCTTTGACCTGGCGCTGCTGGATATCATGCTGCCGGGATGTAACGGTTACGAGCTGCTCCAATATGCTCAGTCCATGGGATTGCCTGTGATTTTCCTCACAGCATTGGGAACCACGGAGAACAAAGTGAAGGGGCTGAAGATGGGGGCGGACGATTACTTGGCCAAGCCTTTTGCCATTCCTGAGCTGCTGGCCCGGGTGGAGACTGTGCTGCGCCGCTATCACAAGGCGGAGGGAATTCTGAAGGTCTTTGACATCACCATCGACACTGCCTCCCGCCTGGTGATGCAGGGCGGGAGACAGATTGCCCTGACCATGAAGGAGTTTGACCTGCTCCTGCTGCTGGCCCGCAACCGGAATATCGCTCTCTACCGGGAGACAATCTATGAGTCCGTGTGGGGCGGCGAGTACGAGGGACAGAGCAGGACTATAGATCTGCATGTTCAGCGTCTCAAGAAAAAGCTGGGCTGGAACGATGAGATAACAGCCGTTTACAAGGTGGGGTATCGTCTGGAAGGTGAGTAGGCCAGAGGGAAATACGCATTAACGCAGGAAAGGTAAAAATGAAATTTACGGGGAAACTTTTTTTGTGGATCATGGTGCTGGTTACGGCGGCGTTTATTGCTTTCGGCATGTGGATGCTGGACTCCAGTTTCAGCCGGATGCTGGAGCAGGAGCGGCAGCAGGCCAGCCAGGAGATACGGATGTTCCAGTATTTTCTGGAGGTGGGCTATCAGTCTGGCGAGGAGTACGGGGAGGTCTATGCCCTGCAGAAAGCCCTGGAGAGTATGACCACCAATGTGGACCGGATGGGCAGCAGTTGTATTGTGCTGGACGAGCTGGGGACCTGCTACAGCGGGCAGCAGGAGCTGGAGCAGTTGTCGGTCGTGGTGGATGTAAACGAAATGATTACCCTCCGCAGCGAGAGCGGGGATAACAACTATATCTGGCAGATATGTATGGGGCCCCGGGGCTATGAGCTTGTCAGCATGAGCGGCAGCAGACTGGGGGATACGACCTATTATCTGTTGATCAGCCGCAATATACAGGGCATCTATGACACCCGTGGGGATACCATCAGTCAGTACAGGGTGATGCTGCTGGTGCTGCTGGCGGTGGTGGCAGTGTGCGCCTGGGTGCTGGCCCACTATCTGACCGGACCCATCCGGCGGCTGGGCTGGGTGACCAAGCGGATTGCAGCCGGGGACCTGACCCGGCGCTCGGATTATCACAAGCCTGATGAGGTGGGAGAGCTGGCGGAGAGCTTTAACCTGATGGCTGACCGTCTGGTGGAGCAGATGCGTGAGAAGGAGCTGGAGGCCAAGCGGCAGGAGGATTTCACAGCGGCTTTTGCCCATGAGCTGAAGACGCCGCTGACCTCCATTATCGGCTATGCCCAGATGCTGGACACTATGGAGCTGGGTCCGGAGGATCATCGCATGGCCAGCCACTATATTTTTACCCAGGGAAAGCGGCTGGAAACGCTCTCCCACAAGCTGCTGGAGCTGGTGAGCATGGAAAAACAGGACTTTGCGGGCAAGCCCATCAAGGCCACAGTGCTGGGGGAAAACCTGTGGAGCACCATGCGCCCTATCTGGGATAACCGGCAGATTCAGGGCAGCATCCGCATGGAGCAGGCTACGCTGTGGGGAGACAGCGATCTGCTGCTGTCTCTGCTGTATAATCTGCTGGACAACGCCACCAAGGCTGTGGGAGAGAAAGGACAGATTAGCCTGGAGGGCCGCTGCGTCCGCGGCAGACATTCCAGGGCCTACCAAGCGGAGTTTGACGATGCGCAGTGGGGCGGCGCGCCGCAGCAGGAGAGCGAATCCGGCGAGCGGCAAAAGCGGGGAAAATGGTACGGCATCCGTATCCGGGACAATGGCCGGGGAATCCCCCAGGAGGAGATTGACAGAATCACGGAGCCATTTTATATGGTAGATAAATCACGTTCCCGCAAGGAGGGCGGCGCAGGTTTGGGCATGGCTCTGTGTCAGCGCATCCTGCAGCTCCACGGGGGCAGCTGGAAGATGAAAAGCGCTTTGGGGGAGGGGACGGAGATTTTGATTCGCCTGCCCATTCTCAGTGCCCAGGGCGCCCAGAACATAGTCAATCCGAAAGAGGGAGGCATGGATGTGGGACATTCAAATGCCGATTATGCGGAAAAGAGGCAGCAGGAAAAGGAGTCGGGAACATGAGACGGTATTTGGGAATAGGCCTGGCAATACTTCTGATAATGACGGCGCTGTTTCTGCCGGGCTGTTGGTTTTGGATGCGGGACCTGGCCTCGCTGAACCGCGTTCAGGGTGAGACGCTGGCTCCGTTGATGGTGGCGCAGCTGGACAGCAGCTATGAGAATGATGTGTACAGGCGTTTGAGCACTTATTTTGCGGCATGCGATACAGAGGACGTGATATGCAGCGCCAAGGAGATCGCCCCTGACAGTGAGGCTGTGAGAGAAAATGTGATGCAGCAGGAGAACAGTCCGTTGATGGAACTGTTGATGAACAGGGGATACCTGTTTTACGCGTATTTGGAGAAGGGAATATGGCCTTATGATGAGGTGGGGAAAACTCTCCGGGTGGAGAGCTGCACACAGTATGTGCTGATCAGAGAGTCCGATGGGCAGATTCTGTTGGTGGCCAATGATATTCAGCTGACTAGTGAGAACGGTTTTCAGGTAGAACTGTTGCTGGATGGACTGGACGGGACGCTCTATTATGCGGAGGGCAGCACGGGTGGATATCCTTATGAGGCTCCCATGTCGGAGTGGACGGACTGGGATGCCAGAGACTTGTGGGGAGTGCTGAATGAGATTTATTATACGGAGTTTGCCCAGACAAAGGAAGAAGATGAGGCGGCTTTAGTTTACGACCACATTGACGTAGGCAAGAACACGTCCTCCTACAGCGGCATTTCAGAGGTTTCCCTGTATGGCGCCGATGGAAAGGAGCTTGCTTTTTCGACATATTTTCAGGATGTGGACTGGATAAGGTTCATGGGATATGAGTCTGCGGAGATATGGGTGGCGAGCTGGGGCGACAAGGATGTTTTCTGTAGTCAGCTGTCCTTTGGAAGCAGCACCGCCAGCTGGAGCATGGAGGCCGAGGAAGAGGAGTCCCATAACTATTGCATTCGGATGGGTTTCCCCGAAGTGGTGCGCTTTATCCCGGAGATGGACAGGCGGATAGAACTGGCGCAGTACGATCGGATCTACAGCATCAGAGAGTAGGAGGAGTGGGGACTCTGTCGGAAGTAGGGATTGAATATCAAATAATTACTATGTATAATATATTGAAACAGAAAGAGATGATCGATTCAAGACTGTGGGAGGCTGGTATTATGATGTATCCATATATGACGCTTGAGGATGACACAGAAATTACGCATTCTGAAATGAAACCGGATGGAAAAGTAAAAGTGTATATAGAGACACCAGATGAAAAGGTATGTTTTCGACATGCAACCTGCTGGCTTCCAGAATATACATGGGAAGATATTTATGCGTATTCGGATGAAGATGTAAAAAGGTTTCAGGAGATTATTGAGTCAACGGCACATTTGATCATGGAATTTTCGCAGGAGGGAGGCTTTGATAATGCCTCAAATCTTTAAGCTGGGTTCCTACTGGGTCTATTTTTGGACTAATGAGAATAAGCCATTGGAACCGATACATGTTCATATCTCAAGTGGAGGTCCTTCTGCGAACGCAACAAAAATATGGATAACAAAAAGTGGAAAATGCTATCTATGTCATAATAACTCAAAGATTCCAGAGAAGACATTGAGGAATATGATGCGTATGATAGAAGCCCGCAGCAGTGATGTAATAAATAAATGGTATGAATATTTTGGGGAAATTGATTACTATTGCTGATTTCCTTGATGGTAAGGGCGCATTCGAGTCAGCGGCAAAATTGACATCCCCATGCAAATTTGGTATGATGAAAAGGGTTTTCTGGGGGAGGGCAAAATACAATGCAGAGGATAGTGGTGGTGGATGACGCGGAGATAAACCGCGAGCTGCTGCAGGATATACTGAAGGACAGTTATATTATTGATCAGGCCAGAGACGGTGAGGAGGCGCTGCAGAAACTGCACAGGCATGAGAATGAGACGGCGGCCTTGCTGCTGGACCTGCAAATGCCGAAGATGGATGGCTTTTCCGTGATTGCGGAGATGAAAAAGGAAGGCCTGCAGAATAAGATTCCTGTGCTGGTGATCAGCGGGGAGAGGTCTGTGGAGATCGAGGACAAGTGCTTTAAGCTGGGTGTCTCGGATTTTATCCGCAAGCCTTTTGACGCCTCTAATGTCAGGAACAGAGTTAAAAACGCTGTAGAGCATTTTTCCAGCAGAAACCAGTTGGAACAAAAGGTGGAGGAGCAGACGGAGACTCTGAAAAAACAGTATCAGATCATTCAGAGACAGGCTGAGAAACTCAAGGAGGCAAAGCCCTTTGGCAATCTGATGATGCAGTATCGGTGCGCCATCATGGAGGTGGAAACCAAGCTTAAGGTGTTGAACGACGAATTTTCACAGACATACAACAGGAATCCGTTTGAATCTATCCAAAGCAGACTGAAAACGCCGGAGAGCATCTATGAAAAATTGCATCGAAAGGGACATCCGGTGACGGTAAAGAATATAGAGAAATATCTGAGTGATGTGGCCGGCGTCCGGGTGATCTGCTCTTTCCCGGACGATATATACCGTCTGGCGGAGCTTTTCGTCCGCCAGGACGATATCCTTCTCCTCAAGGAGAAGGACTATATTAAGCATCCCAAGGAGAACGGCTACCGAAGTCTCCACCTGATTCTCAACATCCCCATCTTTTTGTCCAAGGGGAAAAAGTATATGAAAGTGGAACTGCAGTTCCGCACCATTGCCATGGACTTCTGGGCCAGTCTGGAACACAAGCTGAAGTACAAGAAGGACATGGAAAACGCGGAGGAAATCGTTGCGCAGCTGAAGGCCTGTGCCGAGTCCATCGAGGTTTTGGACTACCAGATGCAGGAGATCAGGGACAAGATAGATCAGCCCAGGAGGGAACCAAAGTGATAGATACCCATGCGCATTATGATGACAAGGCATTTGATGAGGACAGGGAGGAAGTGCTGGGAGATCTGGCGTCTCACGGCGTCTGCCGGGTGGTCAACAGCGGCTCCAGTTTGGAGTCTTGCAGGAGAACCATAGAACTGACGGAGCGGTATCCCTTCGTATACGGCTCACTGGGAATCCATCCCTGCGACACGGCGGAGCTGACGGAGGAAGACATGGGCTGGCTGGTCCGGCAGAGCCATATGGAGAAATGCGTCGCCATCGGCGAGATCGGGCTGGACTATTACTGGGACGAGCCTGCCAGGGAGCAGCAGAAAAAATGGTTCGCGCGCCAGCTGCGGCTTGCCCGGGAGGTGGAGCTGCCGGTGGTGATTCACTCCCGGGAGGCGGCCCAGGACACCCTGGAGCTGATGCGGGAGGAGCAGGCGGAGAAGGTGGGAGGAGTAATCCACTGCTATTCCTACAGCCGGGAGCTGGCCCGCAGCTTTCTGGACATGGGCTTTTACTTTGGCGTGGGCGGCGTGGTCACCTTCAAAAATGGCAGAAAGCTGAAGGAGACCGTGGAATACCTGCCCATGGACCGGATTCTTCTGGAGACAGATTGCCCTTACTTAAGTCCCGTGCCCAACCGGGGCAAGCGCAACGACTCCCGAAACCTCGCTTATGTGGCGGAGCAGATCGCCCAAATCAAGGGGATCACAGCCAAAGAGGTGGAGCGAATCACCACTGAGAACGCGCTGCGGCTGTACACTAAGCTGAGGCTGTGAGCATGGGCAAAGGGTATTTACTCGGTTATAGCAAGTATCAATGGAAAGGGGAGCGGCGTGGGAACAAGGCCTTTTTGCAGGGCAAGGCGAAACAGAATCATCAGCATGGCATGCATGCTGTACATATACTGCTTTTGCAGAGGAACACTTTTTAAATGCGCGGGAATTGGTTTCTTTTTCCCTTTAAGAAATTCCTTTAACGGGTCCTTAAGCGTCCTCGCAAGTTCAGCCTGTGCCTGTTCCAAAACAGAGTCCAGCGCCTTTACATCCTTTTCATAAAGTACCGGAACATTGAGCGTGGGTCTGGTATCCTCATAGTGTAAAATATTACATTGGACAAGCCAGGGGATGCTCCGCAGATTATGTTCGTCAAAGCCGCTGCTGCGGATGTCTATGCCGCTTTCTATAATATAGAGCAGTTTGAGCAGGTTTTCATCTGAAATGCCGTTCTCGGTCTCATAAAAAAGCTGTGAGGGAAAACCCTCAGGGTAGTACAGACTCATGCGGATGCGGCGGGTTCCAAGGTAATTGTCAAGCCACAGATTGTTTTGTCCGGCGTAGCTGTACTTGGAAAAGGCAGCATTTTTCTTCTGACCGCAGTCTTGTTCCGTCACATGCCCAAATGCGATCCAATTTCCGCCGTCAGGTCTGTCGGGAAATATTTGCTCTACATGAAAGGCATCGGAAAAAGCGCGATATAAACCGTTGTCAAACACATTGAAAAAACAGAACGACTTCAATGCGTTTCTCTTTCCCATACTGAGTTCTTGATAATATTCTGTTTCTGCCAGACGGTTCCAAACCCCATTATAGAGATTCCATATATCGTCAAAATATTCTGCAATAAACGCTTTCTGGGCAGGAATATATCGCTCTTTATCCTCTGCTGTATAGATAATAAAGTCTGTATACAGTTTGTTTCCGGTTTTTCGCATGAGTTCTCCCGCCAACAGTTTTCGGATAATTGGCTCCACATAGGCCATGGGAATGCCGATCCCCTTGGCAAGCTGCGCCTCACTCACTGGTTTCTCATATGCTGAGAACAGAAGATTTTGAGCAATCAGATCCCCTTCCACAAGGGTCCTGGGTTCACCGCTTACACCGCTGCATCCACTGTTTGTGACAGAAAGATGAATTGGTTTATAGCTCTGTTTTTCATAAAATTCCATATTGTCAATTCCTTTCTTTACATGACTTCTTCCGGCGGACAGCCTGCTTTTTACGGTTCCTTCAGAAATCCCAAGCGATGCGGCGATCCTGGCCACGCTTTGTCCTTCCATATAATGGCGCACCATCACCTCTCGGTATGTGGCTGTCAGAAAAGCGATCTCCCGCCTTGCGCGTTCCGCCTCGTCCATTATTTCCGGATCATCAGGTAAGGAAAATTCATAGGAAATGTCAAAAGATTCTCCGATACTGACAAAGGGACGCCTATAATGCCTGCGCAGCATGTCGCAGAATTTACGGTTTAAAACGGTAACCAGCCATGGGCGGATATTGTCAATATGTTTTCCTTTAGCCTCGTAAAGCAGGGCGGCGAGAATGGTTTCCTGGGTCAGGTCCTCCGCATCCTGCAAATTCCCACATTTGCGCAAAGCGGCCGATAGAAGAAATTCTAAGTGGTCCTCTATTTTTTCCATAAGTCACCTCTTTTGAAACTTTCACTTAGGCGATTGCGAAACTCAGTGATTGCGCCAGTGTCATTGCGCACATTGTATAATCCAACGCAGGCACGCTCTCGCTTCGTTCTCACCGTAGCGGTACATAAGATGCTAAAACACAGCATCTAAGTACCGACGGCTCGAAAGAGCCTGCTTATGGAATATACAATGTGCACAATTCGATACTGTTATAAGTACGTTTCGCAAACGCCTAAGCTTTCACTTATATTGTCGCTGGGGTTGGGCCAGGGTTCAGTAGCTGAAGAAAAATAATATTTTTATTTTAACAGGTGTATCCACATACAGCAATATAAAAAATGTGTTGACAAATATATCGCACTGCGATACTATTAAATATATCGAAGTGCGATGTATCGAGGTGAGATGCATTTATGCAGATATGAAATTCAAGAAGGAGGGCGGATGTGGAAGAGCATATTAAAAAGGTGTATGTTCCCATGACAGAGACGGGATTTTATATTCTGTATTGTCTGCGGGAGCCGATGCACGGTTACAACATTGTACAGCGGGTGTTGGAACTGACGGAGGGAGAAATCCGTATCAGCCCCGGAACCATGTATGGAAGCTTGTCCAAAATGGAGAGGGACGGCGTTATCCGCTTTATCCGGGAGGAAGAAAAACGGAAAATATATCAGATTACAGAGCTGGGCAGGCAGGTGCTGGCTCTGGAAATCCGGCGAATCCGAAGGTTGTACCGGACCGTGGAGGGCAGCGCGGTTCAGGAGGAGACAGCGCTGGCGCGCGATGAAGTCGGATGCACGGGCGCGTGCTGACAGGGAGGTGCGGAAAAAGATGGGAAATACCATGACAAAGATACGTTTTTTTACCATAGGCGATTTTAAGGAGGAGGAGCAGTGGCTCAGAGAGATGCACGGGACGGGCTGGAAACTGATCAATATGACGCCGCCGTGTCTGTATCGCTTTGAGCGCTGTGAGCCGAAAGATGTGGTCTACCAGTTGGATTTTCGAAACAAGAGAGACGGGGACAGCGCGGAATATCGGCAGATGTTCCGGGACTGCGGTTGGGAATATGTGGACAGCTGCATGAACTTTCACTATTTTCGCAAGCCCGTGGCACAGATGGAGGGGAAGGAGGAGATTTTCAGTGACAATGCATCCCGGGCAGATATGCTGGGAAGGATATGGAAATGGCGGATGATGCCTATATTTGTCATACTTTTTGGATGTATTCTGCCGCAGATACACCAAAGCGTTTTGGGTGATACGCCGATTGACGCATTTTTCGTGTTTTACTGTTTGCTGCTGGCTGTGTATCTTCGGCTGATTCTCCATGTGGGAATCCGGTTTTACCGCATGAAGAAGGAGCTAAGGCGCGGCGGCAGATAAAATGCACGAAAAAACCGTGTTTAGTGCGGCATTACTGGTTTACACGGCAGATAGCGGGAACTATAATAGGTTTGGGAAAAGATACAGAGAATCAATGCAGATCGCAGATAAAACCTGGGATATGCGGAAAAGAGGTCAATATGTCATTAGAGGTAAGGAATCTAACCAAAAAGTACGGAGAAAAAACAGTGGTGGACAGTTTGTCCTTTGCGCTGGAAAGCCCCGGCGTCTATGCCCTTCTGGGAACCAACGGCGCAGGAAAAACCACATCTATTCGCATGATACTGGGAATGCTGGCCTGTGATGGCGGTGAGGTGCTGTGGCAGGGAAAGCCCATGGACGCCATGCATATGAATGTGGGCTATCTGGCGGAGGAGAGGGGCTTGTATCCCAAGTATGAGCTGATGGATCAGCTGCTGTACTTCGCCAAATTAAAAGGGGTGGCCAGAGAGACGGCCAAAAAGAGGATTGCATACTGGGCGGAGCGTCTGGAGGTGGAGGAATATCTGTATCCTGCGAAAACCAAAGGGAAAAGGGCGGAGAAACCCAAGCTGGCAGACCAGCTCTCCAAGGGTAACCAACAGAAAATCCAGCTGATGGCGGCGCTGCTCTCGGAGCCGGAACTGCTGATTCTGGATGAGCCGTTGAGCGGTCTGGACCCGGTGAACACGGATTTGTTCAAGGGAATTATCCGGGAAGAGATGGAGAAGGGAAAATACCTGATTATGTCCTCCCATCAGATGGCGACCATCGAGGAATTCTGTGAGGATATAACGATTTTGAACCGGGGAAAAACGGTGCTCCAGGGAAATTTGAATGAAATCAAGCGCGGCTATGGACGGGTGAATATGTTTGTGAAGTGCGACAGGCCCTTTGAGGATATTGTTGAAGGGCATGCTCTGCCCATAGTCAATGATACGCCTGATGGAAAGCGGATGAAAGTGACTGGGGAGGCGCAGGCCCTGGCGTTTTTGCAGGACCTTTTGGCAAAGCAGCGTCAGGTGGTAAAGTTTGAACTGCGGGAGCCGTCCCTGCACGAGATTTTTATTGAGAAGGCGGGAACGGCCCAGGAAGAAGAGAAACCCGATGCGGCAGACCAGAGCAGGGCGGAGAACGGAGGCAGCCATGAAGAGAAATGAGTATGCGGGCTGGAAGGAAGTGTTTCTCTTTTCCCTCAGACAGCAGATAAAACAGAAGTCCTTCAGAGGCTTTTTGATCCTGATGTGTGTGATTATTCTGGCAGCTATGCCGGTGAGCGCATGGCTGCGGCAGAGGGACCAGGGGCAGGTAAAGGCCACGGAGGTGAGCCGCCTCACTATTTATGATGAGACTGGGCTGGACATTGATTACAGCCGCGCCCTGGTGGAAGAGCGCTATGAGGATATGCATGTGGCGGTGGAACCGGGAGAGGGTTTCGCATCTCATGTGCAGGTCCTGGAGGAAATCAAGGACAGCACGGAGATGCTTGTGCATGTAACCTATGAAGAGGCAGGATATTTTAAGCTGACCTTTGTGAAAGCCGCCACAGCGGATTTAAAGGACAAGGACTGCGAACAGCTTTCTCAGGATTTTGAGAACTTTTTTCAGGATGCGCGGATACAGGCGGTGGACGTAGACCGAGAGCAGCTTGCTTTTATCAACCAGCCGGTGGAGACACAGGTGGAGTACACCACTGGGGAGGGGGAGATCACCCTGGAGGAAGACGGGGAAGGCATCTCCATGACCGAGTATTATGTGCTGCTGGCGGGGATTGTCATTGTCCTGATGATTGTCAATATGGGCGGCGGCCAGATCGCCCTGTCTATCGTGACGGAGAAGAGTACCAAGGTAGTGGAATACCTGATGATCAATGTGCGGCCCATGGCGCTGATCGTGGGCAAGATTTTGTCGGCGCTGACTACGGTGGTGATTCAGTTTGCCGCCTTCGGTGTCAGCTATCTGCTCTCCGGGCTGATCAGCAAAGCGCTTTTTGGAACCGTGTCAGACAGTGCGGGGGCGGAGGAGACCGTCGGAATCATGGAGCTGTTTGCCCATGTCAATGGGGGGATTCTGTTGCTGGCAGCTATTATGATCCTTGTGGGAGTACTGTTTTTCAGCATTGTGGCGGGATTGGCGGGAGCCTCCGTCAGCAGGATGGAGGAGATGGCGGAGGGCCTCAAGATTTACCAGCTGCTTCTGGTGACGGGTTCCTATATCGGCATTTTCCTGTGTATCATGCAGATGATGGGAAATGCCAGTGATGTGGTGGTAAATATTTGCTGTATATTGCCGCTGTCGGCGCCCTTTGTCATGCCGGCCAACCTGCTGTTGGGCAAGGTGGGCCTGGGCACGGGACTGGTGAGCCTGGCGGTGGTAGTCGTCTGTACGGCGGCGCTGTTTTCCTTCACCGCCAGAGTGTATGAGTCCATGATATTTTATAACGGCAATGTGTTAAAGCTGAAAGATATTTTGCAAATAGCTAAGAACCGCCGGGTGGCGGTAAGCGTAAAAGAGGCGGGAAGGGAGGATGGACATCATGAATAAGGGAATGTTCAGCGGTTGGCAGGACGTATTCTCCTTTACCATCCGGCAGGCAACAGGGAAGAAATTTCGCAGTGTCACGGTGGTTCTGGCGCTGGTGATGCTGGTGGCCGGGATGGCGATCAGCACCATCATGGCCTTGGTTCAGAAAGAGGAGGACGGCAAGCGCTCCCCGATTAAGCAGGTTCAGGTGGTAGATAACAGTGGATTGGATGTGTTGTATCTGGAGGGCTTTGGGGCCAGATACGGAGAGATGTTTCCAGATGTGTCCTTTGTAAAGGCCCAGCAGTCTGTAGAGGAACTGGCTGTGACGCTGGGGGAGCAGGAGCCGGAGAGCGTGATTTTAGAGATCAGCCGGACTTCCGAGGGATATCTGCTGACGGTGGTGCTGCCCTACGGCAGCGAGATCGGAAAGGGGGATGCGGAGGATTTGTGCGAGGCCTTTTCCACCGTCATGGAGCAGAGCAAGCTACTCTCCTCCGGGATTCCCATGGAGAAACTGGTGCTGGCCATGAGCGGTGTGCAGGTAAGCCAGCTGGATGCAGGGGAGGAGGAGCGCAGCATCGGAGAGCAGATGGTGTCCATGCTTACCCCTATGCTGATTATATTTTTCATGTACTTTATGACGCTTATGTACGGTATGAGCGTGGGCAATACCGTCAGCGTGGAAAAATGTTCCAAGCTGATGGAGATGATGCTGACGCTGACCAGACCCTACGGGCTGATTTTCGGTAAGGTTTTGGCTATCACCGTGACGGCTGTGGGGCAGATTCTGCTGTGGTTTATCTGCCTGGTGGCTGGATTTTTCCTGGGACATGGCGTTGCCGGGTCGGTGATTTATCCCGACTATCACAACATTCTGCTGGAGCTTTTTGCCCTGCTGCGGGGACAGGGGGGCAGCACTGCTTTTACTCCCGGAGCTGTGGTACTGGCTGTACTTTCGATCTGCCTGGCGTTTCTGTTTTACTGTATGCTGGCGGGGCTTATCGCGTCCTTTGCCAGCAAGGCGGAGGAGCTGGGACAGGTGATGAGCTTTTACCAGCTGGCCATAGTAGCCGGGTTCTTTGGCTCCTATGCGCTGCCGCTGCAGGAGAAGGACTGGCTGAATACAATTCTGCGTATTGTGCCTCTCACCAGTGCCTACCTGCTGCCTGGTGATATTCTGGTAGGCAATGTGACGGTGCCCGAGGGACTGCTGTTTGTGGCGATCCTGGTGGTGTTTATCGCTGTGTTGGTGGTATGTACCGGAAAAATTTATCGCAATCAGCTATTTTACCGGGGCAAGAGCTTGAAAGAGCGGCTGCGCGGCAGAAGAAATGCTTGAATTTGGGGTATCTGTGTGAATGCGCACAGATACCTTTTTGGTTTTTCTGGGCGGACATGCACAGTCTATGTCAAAGGGCCGGAACCTGGCCAGGGGCGTTTCAGACCAGAGAGGGAGCAAAAAACCTTGATAGCTATGTTTGACTTTGTTATAATGGGTGGAAAGGGAGGACGTATAAAATGGGTCTTAACGCAGTTATTTTCGGATCCCGCAGCAAGGAGCATATCAGGGATTTTCTGGCTTTGCCGGGACGGATTTATGGCAGTGAGGAATTGATGCAGAATGAGAAGGAAGAGAGGGCGATTCTGAAGGGCACCCATGTGCTGAGCCATTATTTCACGGCGACGCCCATATTGGTGTATGCGGATGGAAAGGCTGCGAGCAGGGGAATCCTCACAGTGTATCCGGGGGATGAGACTGCCTACCTGGGATTTTTTGAGAGTGAGAACAATAGCGCCGCCGCGGGACTGCTGTTTCATACGGCCTTCGGACTGGCCAGAGATATGGGAATGAAGAGAATCGTCGGACCGGTGAACTGTTCTTTCTGGATTAAGTACAGGCTGAAGACCAATCAGTTCCGCAGTCCCTACACGGGTGAACCCTACAACAAGGACTACTATCTGAAACTATGGGAGGAGAACGGTTTCCAGGTGTATGAGCAGTACGGTTCCAATCATTACATGGTGGTGGAGAACGATGAAGGCTGCGAGAGACATATGGAGCAGCTTGCCCGTAAGCTGGAAGAGGGGTATGAGATAAAAAGTCCCCAGCCTAAGGAGTTTCGCAGGATTCTGCGGGAGATATACGGTCTGATGATTGAGCTATACAGCGGATTTCCCGCCTATAAGAGGATTACCGAGACGGAGTTTCGCAGACAGTTCAAGTATTTGAAATCCATTCTTGGCTACAGTATGGTGAAGATGGCATATCACCAAGGAGAGGCGGTGGGGTTCTTCCTCTCTGCCCCGGACTATGGCAATTTGGTCTGCGGCAAGCCCCGTCTGTGGAAATTGCCTGCCATCTATGCCCGAAAAAAGAAACCTGACAGCTATGTCATGCTGTGCATGGGCGTGGATCCCAGGCACCAGGAATTTGGGAGCGCCTTTGCGGAGTCCATACGCAGGGAGTTGAAAACACAGCAGGTTCCATCTGTGGGCGCATTGATTCACAATGGGGGCCATGACAAAAATTATGTGGCGCAGACCAGTGATTTCGAGTACGAATATGTGCTTTTGGAGAGACGTGGCATCAATGGTCTAGCGTAAAATCCACTCCCGTATGACAAAGAGCAGCAACATGTGGACAGGGTAAAAAGCGTAACAGGCATATTGGAAGGCCTTGCTGCGAAATCCCTGTCTTCCCTGATAGAGCCAAATGGGAATCAGCGCGAAAAGAGCGAATCCCTGCTGGACAATTTCTATCTCAAAGCCAAGAACGGGGACGGCATAGTAGTATCCGCCCAGCAGCTTGACATTCAGGATATACAGACATATAAACTGGCACAGACGATTTTTCCAATTTCGATTCCGGAAAAAATAGAATGTCAGAACAGTCAGTACCCCCACACCGTAATAATCTACCATAGCTGCGTATCCCAGCGCGGCTCCCAGCATGGTGATTCCTACTGACAAGAGTGTCGCTGCCACGGGATGAAAGCGGGAGCGACATTTTTCAATGCATACGATCAGCAGCAAACTCAGAAGAAAAGTCCAAAGTACGTTCTGATGATAAGGGTAAATCACACCGCCGCTGTACATCAGATTAAACGGGATTTCCGCCAGAACCGCCCATAGCAGCATCCGCAGCAGATAGCGCCGCAGATTGCGGGTGTGCAGTTTTCCCTCTACAATCATAAAGGCAAAAATGGGAAACGCGATTCGCCCGATACAGGTAAGCCACTCCTGGGCCGGGAGGAGCATGGCCCACAGATGGTCGCACAGCATAAGTCCCATGGCGAGAATGTGAAGTCCGGCGGAGCTGAGGTTTAGCTTTGTTTTTGGATACATGAACAGGGCCCTTTCAAGTGGTTTATGGTATTTAGTTTATATTGTACTATATTTATCTATACATTTCAATGTGTGGGAAACCAAGGAAACAGGTTGGAAAAATGTAAAAGAAAAATGAATTGATATCTGCTCCTATTTAAGCTATAATTTCCCTAAATCATGTATTTAAGAAAGCGGATTCACCATGTTCCGCTATTCCAAGACATAGTGCGCGGTGTTTGCGAGAACGCAGCGAGGAGAGTTTATTGATAAGCAGGAATATGCAGGAAAGAGGTAAATATGAAAGTATATCAGGCATTTCCCGGCGGCAAAGCCAAGGCGCTGACCATGAGCTATGACGACGGCAAGCTGGCGGATGTAAAGCTGCTGGAGATTTTTAACCGGTATGGTATCAAGGGAACCTTTAACTTAAATTATGGTCTGATGGACATGGATATCCGGCTTAAGTCCGAGCAGATTCCCCAGTTGTATCAGGGCCACGAGATTGCTACGCACACCATGACCCACCCTACCATTGCCAGATGTCCGCTGGTGCAGGTGGCGCGGGAGATTTTGGAGGACCGGGAGGGGCTGGAGCGGATTACCGGGGGACTGGTTCGGGGACATGCCTACCCCAACGGCTCTTATAATGAGGAAATCAAGGATTTATTCCAAAAGCTGGGCATTGCCTACGCCCGGGTGGTGGAGGAGACGGAAGGCTTTGAGCTGCCTCTGGACCCCATGGAATGGCATCCTACCTGCCATCACAACCATCCCAGACTGCTGGAGATGGCCCAGTGGTTTGCGGATTTTTCCAAAAAGCAGTATCTGAAACTCATGTATGTGTGGGGACACAGTTATGAGTTTGATGCGGATAATAACTGGGACCGGATAGAGGAGTTCTGCCGGATCGTGGGGGGCAGAGAGGATATTTGGTACGCTACCAACATTGAGATTATTGATTACATACAGGTCCTGCAGAACCTGAGATTCTCTGCGGACGGCGCGGCGGTATACAATCCGTCGGTCCAGAGCGCATGGCTGATGGTGGATGACAAACGCGTTGTGGAAGTGCCCGGCGGCAAGTATGTGAAAATATAATTGCGACACAGGCGTCACAGAAGACGGACTGGCGTGGCAGCGATGGAAAGGCCTGCGATACACAAGAAAGGGGAACCCATGAGACAATATATCATGTCACTGGATCAGGGAACTACCAGTTCCCGCTGTATTTTGTTCGACAAAGAGGGCAATATCTGTTCTATGGCCCAAAAGGAATTTACACAGATTTATCCCCAGCCCGGATGGGTGGAACACAATCCCAGAGAAATCTGGTCCTCCCAGCTGTCGGTGGCCACAGAGGCCATGGCCATGGTGGGGGCCGGAGCGGAGGAGATTGCGGGCATCGGCATCACCAATCAGCGGGAGACTACGATCTGCTGGGACAGGGCCACCGGGGAGCCGGTGTACAACGCCATTGTCTGGCAGTGCCGCCGAACCTCGGATATGATCGAGCAGCTGAAGGCGGAGGGGTATGAGGGCCTGATTCGGGAGCGTACAGGGCTGGTGCCGGACGCCTATTTCAGCGCCACCAAGATTGCCTGGATATTGGAGCATGTGCCGGGCGTGCGGGAGAGAGCGCAGCGGGGAGAAATACTGTTTGGAACGGTGGATACCTGGCTGATCTGGAATCTCACCAAGGGCCGGGTGCATGCGACGGACTACACCAACGCCTCCCGGACCATGCTTTTTGACATTCACAGGCTCTGCTGGGACGAACAGATACTGGAGCGGCTGGGCATACCGGCCTGCATGCTGCCTCAGGTGTATCCTTCCAGTCATGTGTTTGGTCATACAGCCGCATCCCTGCTGGGCGGGGAGATTCCCATTGCCGGGGCGGCGGGGGATCAGCAGGCGGCACTGTTTGGGCAGGGCTGCTTTGCCCCCGGGGAGGTCAAGAATACCTATGGAACAGGTTGTTTTATGCTTATGCACACAGGTTCCCAGGCTGTTACCTCTCAGGCGGGGCTGCTGACTACCATCGCGGCGGGCTGCAGCGACCAGGTGGAGTATGCTTTGGAGGGCAGCGTGTTTGTGGCTGGCGCGGCGGTACAGTGGCTGCGGGACGGCATGCGGCTGGTGCGCAGCGCCGCCGCCACCCAGGAGAGCGCGGAGAAGGTGGAGGATACCACAGGGGTCTATGTGGTTCCGGCCTTTGCGGGCATGGGGGCGCCCTATTGGAATCAGTTTGCCCGGGGAACGGTGGTGGGCGTCACCAGAGGCTGCAGCCAGGAACATTTCATCCGGGCCACGCTGGAATCCATCGCCTATCAGACTGCGGATGTGCTGACGGCCATGGAGCAGGATTTGGGCAGACCGCTAAAGGGATTGAAGGTGGACGGCGGCGCCAGTGCCAACGATTTTCTGATGCAATTCCAGGCGGATATCATTGACAGCCAGGTACAGCGGCCACGCTGCATAGAGACCACAGCCCTGGGCGCCGCCTATCTGGCGGGACTGGCCACCGGATACTGGCGTGACCTGGAGGAGATCCGGGAGAACTGGAAGCTGGGCAGAGAATTTGTCCCCCAGATGGAGGAGCAGCGGCGCAGCCAGCTTAAAAAAGGATGGAAACGGGCAGTCCGGTGTGCCCTGGCCTGGGCGCAGGACGAGGAGATGTAAGAGGTCCGGATATCCATCACAAGGAGCGTGTGCTGGCAGGGAGTATGCGGAACTATAAATAAGAAAAGAGGATAAAGAAATGATCGTACAAAAATATAAGGACATGTTATCAGGAAAATCCGTGATCCGGCAGTTGTCGGAGTTTGCCACGGCCAGAGGGGCTCAGATCGGCTATGAGAATGTGTTTGACTATAGTCTGGGCAACCCCTCCGTGCCCGTGCCCCAGGCATTCACGGATTGCATGATACGGCTGCTGGAGGATAGAGATCCCATGGAGCTTCACGGCTATAGTCCCAGCCTGGGCATCACTTCCGTCCGGGAGGCGGTGGCAGCGTCCCTGACAAAGCGGTTTGGCATTCCTTATGAGGGAAAACATATTTTTATGACCAGCGGAGCGGCGGGAGCCATTGCTCATGCAGTGCGCTGCGTCACAGAGCCAGGGGATGAGATTCTTACCTTCGCGCCCTTTTTCCCGGAGTATCACCCCTACATTGACCTGACCGGAGCGGTGCTGAAGGTGGTGCCCGCCCAGGTGGAGGATTTTCAGATTAATTTCCAGGCCTTTGAGGAGATGCTGAGCAAAAAAACCATGGCGGTGCTGATCAACACGCCCAACAATCCCTCTGGCGTCGTATATTCGCCGGAGACTATACAGAGACTGGCGGATACGCTGCGGCGTAAATCCGCGGAGTACGGGCATACTATTTTTATCATTTCTGATGAGCCGTACCGCGAAATTGTGTTTGAGGGAGTGATAAATCCCTGCGTCTCCGCATACTATGATAACACTCTCATGTGTTACTCCTTCTCCAAGTCCCTGTCCCTGCCCGGCGAGCGCATCGGCTATGTTGCGGTGAACCCGGCCTGCGAGGAGGCGGAGACTTTGGTGAATATGTGCGGGCAGATATCCCGGGGTATCGGCCACAACTGCCCGCCCTCTATTATACAGCTGGCGGTGGCTCAGGTGTTGGATCAGACGGCGGAGCTGTCCGTTTACGAGACCAACATGAAAATGATTTATGACACACTGACAGAGCTGGGGTTCACCGTGGTAAAGCCAGGCGGCACTTTCTATATTTTCCCCAGGGCTCTGGAGGAGGACGCCAAGGCGTTCTGCCAGAAGGCGCTGCAATATGACCTGGTGCTGGTGCCCTCTGACACCTTCGGCGTGCCGGGATATTTCCGAATGGCCTACTGCATCGACACGGAGAAAGTGGAGAGGTCTCTGACGGCGCTGCGCAGGTTCGTGAAGACAGAGTACGGCAGCAGATAAGAGCTGCCGCATAGACATTGTATGCGGGGAAAGGGATAGAAAAAATGTGGGAAATATGGAAAGCGATACTCTATGGTATTGTGGAGGGCATTACAGAGTGGCTTCCCGTCAGCAGTACGGGACATCTGATTTTGCTGGAGGAGCTGATGCCCTTTACAGGCATGAGTGAGAATTTTTTTGAAATGTTTGACGTGGTGATTCAGCTTGGCGCTATCATGGCAGTGGTGGTACTGTTCTGGAACAAGCTCTGGCCCTTTGCCTTTACGGCCCGCGCCAAGGCCAAGAACCCGGGCAAAATATCCTGGCTGCGGATGGACATTATGACCATGTGGTTTAAGATTCTGGTATCCTGTGTGCCTGCGGCGATTATTGGCGTGCTGTTTGACGATGTACTGAACGCCCTGTTCTACCGCTATGAGGTGGTGGCGCTGGCTCTGATTGTCTTCGGCGTGGCCTTTATTGTGATTGAGAACTGGAACCGGGGAAGAAAACCCAGGATCAACACTCTGGCGGAGATTACCTACCAGACGGCGCTGCTCATCGGCGTGTTTCAGGTGATTGCGGCGGTTTTCCCTGGCACCTCCCGTTCCGGCGCCACCATCGTGGGCGCGCTGCTGATCGGGGTGTCCCGTACCGTGGCGGCGGAATACACCTTTTTCCTGGCGGTGCCGGTGATGTTTGGCGCCAGTCTGCTGAAACTGGTGAAGTTTGGATTCCATTTTACGCCCCTGGAGCTGGGCGCGCTGCTGGCGGGCTGCGTGGTGGCTTTCGTGGTGTCCGTGTTTGTGCTGCGTTTCCTGTTAAGCTATATAAAAAGGCATGACTTCAAAGCGTTTGGATGGTACCGTATCCTGCTGGGCATTGTGGTGCTGGTGGCCTTTGGCTTTGTTTTACAGCGATGATTTTAGGGGATTTTGCCCAAGATTACGGAGTTGATAAAGATTTTAGGGGACAATATGGCAAATTTTTAACAAAAAGTTGACAGATAAGAGAAAAAGGGCTAAACTGTAGCGTAACAAGGGGTGACAACAAATTTGACACATATAGAGCCTTGTGAGGAGTGAACAGAGAGTATATTATTAAGTAAGCAGTGAATGAAGGGAGATAAACACAATGGCATCAGCAAAGAAAAACGTAACCGTTAATAAGGAAGAGGCCAAGCCCGCCAAGGCCACCGTCAAGAAAGCGCCTGCCAGTGTAGCAGCTAAGGTTGAGGAGCCGAAGGCAGAGGTTTCCAAGGCCGAGGAAGTAAAGGCAGAACCCCCTAAGACAGAGCCGGTGAAGGCCGAGGAAGTAAAGGATGAAAAGAAATCCACAGCCAAGGCGGCCGAGAAGAAGACAGCCGTGAAAAAGCCTGCAGCCAAGACTGCTGACAAGAAAGCTGCTGCTAAGAAACCTGCAGTCAAGAAAGAATTAAAATCCGAGATCACGGTACAGTTTGACGGCAAGTCCTACACCCAGGAGGAGCTGGTACAGATCGCCAAGGATGTGTGGAAGTATGACCTGAATCAGAAAGCGGCGGATTTAAACAGCATTGAGCTGTATGTAAAGCCTGAGGAGCATGTGGCTTACTATGTGATGAACAAGGAGTTCGCCGGCAGTTTTTATCTGTAAGTTGAACATAGTGATTGCGAGAGAACACAGTAAGGAGACAGAAAATGTCCCCAGGCTGTGTTCTTTTTTGCTTTAGGCTGCGTTTAGAATTATTTTAGAAATAATTTTCATGAAAGCAGTTGACAATATGTGGGGTAAGTGCTATTTTAGTTCTAGTAAGTGTTAGCACTCCATTAAGACGAGTGCTAACAACGAGAAAAAGGCAGTGCGGTTGTTTATCCGGATGGATACGGAATTCAAATAAGGAGGATGGGAATGCAATTAGATGAAAGAAAGACAAAAATATTGCAGGCCATCATCCGAAATTATCTGGAGACAGGCGAGCCGGTGGGCAGCAGGACCATCAGCAAGTACACGGACCTGAATTTGAGTTCCGCCACCATACGCAATGAGATGGCTGATCTGGAGGAGCTTGGATATATCATCCAGCCCCATACCTCTGCCGGACGCATTCCCTCCGACCAAGGCTACCGTTTCTATGTGGACTGTATGATGGAACAGAAGGAACAGGAAGTTGTGGAGATGAAGGAGATGCTGCTGGAGCGGCAGGACCGCATGGAGAACCTGTTGAAACAGGTAGCCAGGGTGCTGGCCCAGAACACCCAGTATGCCACCATGATCAGTGCGCCCCAGACCCACGGCAGCAAGGTAAAGTTTATTCAGTTGTCCCGGGTGGATTACAACCAGATTCTTGCAGTGATTGTGGCAGAGGGCAATGTGATCAAGAACAATATCCTGCAAGTGACACAGGAGCTGGATGATGAGACATTGTTAAAGCTGAATATCCTCCTGAACACCCATTTGAACGGCTTGTGTATGGAGGAGATCAATCTGGGAATGATTGCCGCTATGAAACAGCAGGCGGGCATTCACAGCGACATAGTCGGCGAGGTGATCGACGCGGTGGCCGAGGCTATCAAGGCCGACGAGGACCTGGAGATTTACACCAGCGGCACCAACAATATTTTCCGGTATCCGGAACTGGCGGACCAGCAGAAGGCCAGCGAGCTGATTACCACCTTTGAGGAAAAAGAGCAGCTCAGCGAACTGGTTCAGGAGACTCTGGCGGACGACACCAGTACAGGGATTCAAGTATATATCGGCGAGGAAACTCCTGTCAGGGGCATGAAGGACTGCAGTGTGGTGACAGCCACCTACGAACTGGGGGAAGGCATGAAAGGCACCATAGGGATTATCGGTCCCAAGAGAATGGACTACGACAAAGTGATTGGTACGCTGCAGACACTGAAACAGCAGTTGGATGAGTTATATAAGAAATAAAAGGCGCCGGATGGGCAGATGCAGATGCGGAATTTAAATGTTAGAAAGGGATGAAGGCATGGCGGATCAGGAGAAAGAGATATTGGAAGAAGAGATTTTAGAGGAGGAGCAGCCGACGAAAGAACAGCCGGAGGACACAGTGCAGGAGCAGCCGGGGGACGGCGCCCAGGAACAGGATGAGAACACGCAGTCCGAGGAGACTGACACGGAGGAGGCGCCGGAAGGCGAGGATCCCAAGAGCTGGGCCGAGAAACGGGCGGCCAAAAAACAGGCGAAACAGGATAAGAAAGCGGATGCCGCCAAGGAGAAAATAGCGGAGCTTGAAGACAGAGTAAAACGCCAGTTGGCGGAGTTTGAGAATTTCCGCAACAGGACAGAGAAGGAAAAACAGGCCATGTTTGAGACCGGGGCCAAGAGTGTTATAGAAAAAATTCTTCCGGTGATCGACAACTTTGAGCGGGGATTGGCCACTGTTCCGCAGGACCGTCAGGAGGATGCCTTTGTGGAAGGCATGAACAAGATATACAGACAGATGATGACGGAGCTGGATAATATCGGCGTAAAACCCATTGAGGCCATGGGCTGTGAGTTTGACCCGAACCTCCACAATGCGGTGATGCAGGTGGAGAATGAGGAACTGGAGTCCGGCACCGTAGCGCAGGAGCTGCAAAAAGGCTATACTTACAGAGATTCTGTTGTGAGACACAGCATGGTCTCCGTAGTTTCATAGATAGCGCACATGGTAAAACATGCACTTTAAAATATCAGTTCATTATAGAACGAGGAGGACAAAGATATGAGCAAGATTATTGGTATTGACTTAGGAACGACCAACAGCTGCGTGGCTGTGATGGAAGGTGGTAAGCCCACCGTTATTGCCAACGCCGAGGGCGCAAGGACTACTCCCTCCGTGGTGGCTTTCACCAAGACAGGTGAGAGACTGATCGGCGAGCCTGCAAAGCGTCAGGCTGTGACCAATGCGGAGAAGACCATTTCTTCCATCAAGAGAGATATGGGTACGGATCAGAAACGCGCCATCGACGACAAGAAGTATTCTCCCCAGCAGATTTCCGCAATGATTCTGCAGAAGCTGAAAGCAGATGCAGAGAGCTATCTGGGCGAGAAGGTGACGGAGGCGGTTATCACCGTTCCCGCATACTTCAATGACGCACAGCGTCAGGCCACCAAGGATGCAGGCAAGATTGCCGGTCTGGATGTAAAGCGTATCATCAACGAGCCTACCGCTGCGGCTTTGGCTTATGGTCTGGACAATGAGAAAGAGCAGAAGATCATGGTATACGACCTGGGCGGCGGTACCTTTGATGTATCCATCATTGAGATTGCCGAGGGCGTTATCACCGTGCTGGCAACCAACGGCGATACCTTCCTGGGCGGCGATGATTTTGACAACAAGATTACCCAGTGGATGATTGACGAGTTTAAGAAGGCGGAGGGCGTGGATCTGTCCGGCGACAAGATGGCCATGCAGAGACTGAAGGAGGCGGCTGAGAAGGCGAAGAAGGAGCTTTCCAGCGCTATGACCACCAATATCAATCTGCCCTTTATCACCGCTACCGCAGAGGGCCCCAAGCACTTTGACATGAACCTGACCCGCGCGAAATTTGATGAGCTGACCCATGACCTGGTAGAGAGAACGGCTATCCCTGTGCAGAATGCCATGAAGGATGCCGGACTGACCAATTCCGATCTGGGCCAGGTGCTGCTGGTAGGTGGTTCCACCCGTATTCCCGCCGTACAGGATAAGGTGAGACAGATGACTGGAAAGGAGCCCAGCAAGTCTTTGAACCCTGACGAGTGTGTGGCAATCGGCGCTTCCATTCAGGGCGGTAAGCTGGCAGGCGATGCCGGCGCAGGCGATATCCTGCTGCTGGATGTGACTCCCCTGTCTCTGTCCATTGAGACCATGGGCGGCGTTGCTACCAGACTGATTGAGAGAAATACCACGATTCCCACCAAGAAGAGCCAGATATTCTCTACCGCGGCAGACAATCAGACCGCAGTGGATATCAACGTGGTACAGGGTGAGAGACAGTTTGCAAGAGATAACAAGTCCCTCGGACAGTTCCGTCTGGACGGAATTCCTCCGGCAAGAAGAGGCATTCCCCAGATCGAGGTTACCTTTGATATTGATGCCAACGGTATTGTAAACGTATCCGCCAAGGATCTGGGAACAGGCAAGGAGCAGCATATCACCATTACCGCAGGTTCCAACATGTCCGATGACGAGATTGAGAGAGCAGTGAAGGAAGCGGCTGAGTTTGAGGCTCAGGATAAGAAGCGCAAGGAGGCCGTGGAGGCCAGAAATGACGCCGACGCGTTTGTGTTCCAGACCGAGAAGGCTCTGGAGGAAGTTGGCGACAAGATTGGTGAAAGCGAGAAGTCCGCTGTGCAGGCTGACCTGGATGCTGTCAAAGCTATTCTGGAGAGAACCAAGGACCAGGAGATGAGCGACAGCGATCTGGATGAACTGAAGGCAGCCAAGGAGAAACTGACGAACAGCGCCCAGTCCCTGTTTACCAAGATGTACGAGAACATGCAGCAGGCCCAGGGCGGCCAGGCCGGTCCCGACATGGGCGGTTTCAGCGGCGGCGCGGGACCCGAGGCAAGCGCGTCTTCCGCTCCTGAGGATGATGTTATCGACGGAGATTTCAGAGAGGTATAAGCAGTACAGATTTTGTCTTGCACCGGAGAATGGCTCATAATGGGCCATTCTTCGTGTGGAATTGTAACGGATAACGGAGGTCATATTTATGGCAGAACAGAAACGTGATTATTATGAGGTCCTGGGCATAGCGAAAAGTGCGGACGATGCGGAGATCAAGAAAGCATATCGCGCCCTGGCCAAGAAATATCATCCGGATGTGAATCCGGGAAATGCGGAGGCGGAGGCCAAATTCAAGGAAGCGTCCGAGGCATATGCTATTTTGAGTGATCCGGACAAGAGACGCCAGTATGACCAGTTTGGCCATGCGGCCTTTGAGGGCGGCGCGGGCGGAGCCGGAGGCTTTGATTTTACCGGCGCTGATTTCAGCGATATATTCGGCGATATTTTTGGTGATTTCTTTGGCGGCGGCCGCAGCAGAAGCGCCAACAATGGTCCCATGAAGGGCGCGAACCTGCGCACCAGTCTGCGCATCACCTTTGAGGAGGCCGTATTTGGCTGTGAAAAAGAGATTGAGCTGACGGTGAAAGAGACCTGTAAGACCTGTAACGGCAGCGGGGCGAAACCGGGAACCAGCCCGGAGACCTGCTCCAAATGCGGCGGCAAGGGCCAGGTGGTGTTCACCTCCCAGTCCTTCTTCGGAACTGTGCGGAATGTGCAGGCCTGTCCTGATTGTCAGGGAACAGGCAAGATCATCAAGGAGAAATGTATGGACTGCCGGGGCACCGGTTATGTGCCTATGAAGAAACGCTATGCCGTGGACATTCCCGCCGGTATCGACAACGGACAGTGCAAGCGTCTGCCTGGCCTGGGGGAGCCGGGAACAAACGGCGGCGCCCGTGGCGATGTGCTGGTGGAAGTAGTGGTGGGACGCCATCCCATCTTCCAGAGACAGGACTACAATATCTTTTCCACCGTACCCATCTCCTTCGCCGTGGCGGCGCTGGGCGGTGAGATTGTTATTGATACCGTGGACGGCAAGGTGATCTATGATGTGAAACCCGGTACGCAGACAGACACCAAAGTGCGTCTGAAAGGAAAGGGCGTGCCCACCCTGCGCAACAAGGAGGTGCGGGGCGACCACTATGTGACTTTGGTGGTGGAGGTGCCCGACAGACTTTCCCACGAGGCCAAGGAGCTGCTGCGTCAGTTCGACGCGGAGAGCGGCGACAGTTTGAATGCCGCCAAAAAGCTGGAGAAGGACGACAAACCCGGCGAGGGAAAGGATGGCAAAGAGAGCAAGGACAAAAAGAAAAAGTTCTGGAAATAGACTAAACATAAGGAGACCAGCCGTAAGGCCGGTCTCCGCTTTATCTCAGCAGTTCAAACAAATCTGCTTCATCCTCCTGATAGGTCAGGTACAGTTCTTCATAGGATTCATTCAGATAGTGGGGATGGTCCGGAAACACATCCTGTTTCAAATAAAAAATCACCTTATTGATAAAGGTATCCCGCTGGCACAGGTCGGCCTCGGACACGAAAAAGGGACCCAGCTTTTTGTTCTCCGGAATTCTTGACAGATGGTAGCGGTCGGCCTCGGAGCGCTTGCCAGCCTCCAGTAGCTGCTGGCGGTTGACCATGTCGATAATTTTGTTGACCAGCCGGGCAAAAGTGGGCCAGTCCCGGGAGAGACGTCCCTCGTAATACAACTGGTTGGCGTAGTCCTCCAGCGGGGTGTCCTGAAAGATGGCTGTCAGCGGTTTTCTGCCCGCAAAGGTATCGTAGGGATGGCTCCACTCCTGGGGCAGGTCCTCAAAGCTGATGCGCACATATTCCAGCGCGAAACGGCGTTTGAAGGCGTTGTCCAGCACAAAGATATTCTCGTCCGCCGTGTTCATGGTAGCCAATATGTTAAAGTTGGCGGGAAACCATATTTTTCCGTCCAGAAACAGTTTCTTCAGGCCCGGATCCCGGGAGAAAAAGGCCGCGATGTCATTGTTGGCCACCGTGTACTCGGATTTGCCGCTGCTCTGACGGTCCAGCAGCTGGAACAGGTCGCCGAAGATGGCGGGAGCGTTGCCCCTGTTAATCTCCTCTATGACCAGATAATACTTTTCCGCCGGATGCATGAACGCCTCCTTCAGCAGAATCGTCAGAGGGCCGGCGGCAAAGATATAGTCCAAGGGCCGGTCCAGCGTGATCAAGGGCTTGATGCTGCCGATAAAGTCCTGGTAGCTGTAGGTAGGATGGAAAATCAGCCGCTTGCAGTGGGCGTCTCTCTCCACCGGAACGGGGTATTCCCGCTCGATCATTTTGTTCACCCGGTAGGATTTTCCAGTGCCGGGAGCGCCATAGTAGATTTTCTGGAGGGGCGTCATGGCCACTTCCTCGTAGCGGAAATCCAGGCCCTGGTCATCGTCGTAGCCGTCGCTGTCGGCCTCCTGTTTCAGATAAAAGGGCGCGGAGACCTCCGGGGCCGGCGCGTCTTCCCCGTTGTGCAAAAAGGCCTGATAGAGCTGTATGGCGGCAGCCAGAGTGCCGTTGCCATAGATTTCATTGGCCCTGCGAAACTCCGCCTTTCCCTGCAGCTGCTCGTACAGGGCGTCAAACTCGTATCCATTTTTATAGAAAAAGAGGTTGCCGGCTACATAGGGTTCCAGTTGTCTGCATCCCGTGCGCAGCGCATGGGAGTAGGCAACAATGGCGTTGTCCGTGTAGCGGCGCATCCCCTCATCATTGTACTGTCTGCGCATCCACTCTCGAAATGCCTGTTCCTGTTCTTCATTGGTCAGTCTCATGACGGCTCCTTTCTGTTCCCGGGAAAGTTCCTTACATTTAAGTATGCATCAAAACGGCGGGCTTTGCAACCATATGAATTAGTATTTGACAGGTTTTTTAATAGATTGTACAATGAACTTCTAAAGGCGTCCGCATAGCTGACGAGACGGAAAAGGGAGATTCATATGAAATGGGTAAAGTTCAGGATTAAGACTGTGACAGAGGCGGAGGACATGATTATCAGTTCTCTGTACGATATCGGTCTGGAGGGTGCGCAGATCGAGGACAAGGTGCCGCTGACGGCGCTGGACAAGGAGCAGATGTTTGTGGACATTCTGCCGGATGGGCCGGAGGATGACGGCATCGCCTATCTGAGTTTTTTCGTGGAAAAAAAGGAGGATGGCAGTCTGGAGGTACAGGGGGAGAATACGGACGTGGAGACTCTCCTTAAAAAGATAGACCGGGAGCTGGAAACCATTCGCTGCTTTATGGAGATCGGCGAGGGCAGTGTGGCGGTGGATGAGACCGAGGATATCGACTGGATCAATAACTGGAAACAGTATTTTCACCAATTTTATATCGACGACATTTTGGTGATTCCCTCCTGGGAGGATATACAGCCCCAGGACAATTCCCGGATGGTGCTGCATATAGATCCGGGTACAGCCTTTGGAACCGGAATGCACGAGACTACGCAGTTGTGTATCCGGCAGCTGCGAAAGCATGTGGTCTCAGGAACCAGGCTGTTGGATGTGGGAACCGGCAGCGGTATCCTGGCGATACTGGCGCTGATGTTTGGCGCGCAGCATGCCCTGGGCACAGATCTGGATGTCTGCGCGGTGGACGCGGTGGCCGACAATTGCCGTGCCAACGGGATAGACCCGGCGGACTTTGAATTATTGATCGGCAATATTATCACTGACAAAGCGCTGGGGGAGCGGATTGGCTATGAGCATTATGACATTGTGACGGCCAATATTCTGGCGGACGTGCTGGTGCCGCTGACTCCTGTGATTGTGAAACACTTAAAGCCCGGCGGCATCTACATTACCTCCGGCATTATCGACGACAAAGAACAGATTGTGCGAAACGCGGTGGAGGCGGCGGGCCTAAAGGTGCTGGAGGTGACCTATCAGGGTGAATGGGTGTCCATCACCGCCCAAAAGCCGCTGTAACGCAGGGGGAGAGCGGAAATGTATCAGTTTTTTGTGGAGCCGGAGCAGATGCAGGGCAAAGAGATACTGATTCGGGGCGGCGATGTAAACCATATCAAAAATGTGCTGCGCATGCGGGTGGGGCAGGAGCTGTCTGTCAGCAACGGCGTGGATGGCAGGGAGTACCGCTGCGGTATCGTGGCGCTGGAGGAGGACGTCATACGCTGTGAACTCCGATTTGTCAAGGAGGACGGGGCGGAGCTGCCCTCCCGGATTTACCTGTTTCAGGGACTTCCCAAGGCGGACAAGATGGAGCTGATCGTCCAGAAGGCGGTGGAATTGGGGGCGTATCAGATCATTCCCGTGGCGGCCCGCAGGTCGGTGGTGCGGCTGGATGAAAAAAAGGCGGCGGCGAAGGTGTCCCGCTGGCAGGCTATCGCCCAGGCGGCGGCAAAGCAGAGTAAGAGAGGGGTAGTCCCTCAGGTCCAGCCAGTCATGGACTGGCGGCAGGCCCTGGAGTATGTGCGGGACATTCCTGTCAAACTGATTCCTTATGAGCTGGCGGAGGATATGAACAGGACCCGGGAGCTGATAGAAGAGCTGGAGCCAGGGCAGGATATAGCTGTTTTCATCGGGCCGGAGGGCGGTTTCGAGGAGGAGGAGATTGAGACTGCCGTGGCCGCGGGAGCGGTTCCTATTACGCTGGGGCGGAGGATTCTCAGGACGGAGACGGCGGGCATGACCGTGCTGTCCTGGCTGCTATATCGACTGGAACAGTGAGCGAACAGTTCCGCCCAGGCGCAGCGCAAAGCTTTGCTGCATATGATAGTTTATAGAAACCAGCAGCTTTGTGAGTCCGTCTCTTTATAGGGGGCGGAGAGAGGGGAGAAATAAATGGAAGTGTATTTAGATAATTCCGCAACCACGAGGGCGCTCCCCCAGGTGGCGGAACTGGTCACAAAAATCATGTGCGAGGACTACGGCAATCCCTCCAGCCTGCACCGCAAGGGCGTGGAGGCAGAGCAGTATCTGCGCTATGCCAGGGAGACTCTGGCGGGCATCCTGAAGGTGCAGACAAAGGAGATTTTTTTTACCTCCGGAGGTACGGAAGCGGACAACATGGCCCTGATCGGCTGCGCTATGGCCAGCCGCAGGCAGGGCAACCATCTGATTACCACCCAGGTGGAGCATCCCGCGGTGCTGCAGCCCATGCAGTATCTGGAGGGGCAGGGATTTCAGGTCACCTATCTTCCCGTGGATGAATGGGGGCGGATTTCCCTCAAGGATTTGGAGGCGGCCATACGGCCAGAGACAATTCTGGTGTCTATCATGCACACCAATAACGAGGTGGGAGCGCTGCAGCCCATCCAGGAGGCGGGAGCGCTGATCAAGCGAAGGAATCCGGCCATACTCTTTCATGTGGACGCAGTGCAGGGATTCGGCAAATTCAGGATTCTGCCCCGACGTATGCAGATCGACCTGCTGTCGGTCAGCAGCCACAAGATTCACGGTCCCAAGGGGGTGGGTTTCCTCTATGTGAGGGAGGGAGTCAAACTTCAGCCCATAGTCCACGGCGGCGGCCAGCAGAAAAACGTGCGCTCCGGCACGGAGAATGTGCCCGGCATCGCCGGCATGGCCAAGGCTGCGGAGCTGATATATGCCCATCTGGACGAGGATGTACAGCGGCTGTATGAGCTGAAGGAATATTTCATGGAGCGAATCGGCAGAGTGGAGGGTATCCGGATCAACGGCATTCCCCAGGAGGGCTGCAGAGCCGCGGCGCCCCATGTGGTAAGCGTTTCCATCGCCGGCGTCCGCAGTGAGGTGATGCTGCACGCGCTGGAGGAGAAGGGAATCTACGTCTCCGCAGGCAGTGCCTGCGCCTCCAACAAGCCGCAGACCTCGGCCACGCTGAAAGCCATGAAACTGCCCAGAGAGCTGTGGGACAGCACGATACGGTTTAGCTTTTCAGTCTACACCACCAGAGAAGAAATCGACTATACATTGGACACGATGTATGATATGATTCCTATGTTGCGAAAATACACGCGCCGGTAAGAGATTGGACCGGAGCTAAAACAGCATATTCCCGGAAAGCGCACTGAGCGATATCCGGGAATATGCGGAACTTAAATAAGGAGACCTATGTTTACTGCATTTTTAATTAAGTATGCCGAGATCGGCATAAAGGGAAAGAACCGTTATCTGTTTGAGGACGCGCTGATTCGGCAGATTAAGTACGCGCTGAAAAGGTGTGAGGGCGAGTTTGAGATACGCAAGACCATGGGACGTATTTTTGTGGAGGCCCAGGGAGAATTTGACTTCGATGAGACCGTGGAATACCTCAAAAAGGTGTTTGGCATATGGGGAATCTGCCCGGTAATCTATGTGGAGGACGAGGGCTGGGAAAAGCTCTGCGAGAGAGTGGTGTCCTACACGAAGGAGATGTATCCGGGGGAAAACAGGACTTTCAAGGTCAATGCCCGGCGCAGCCGCAAGAATTACCCCAAGGATTCCATGGAGATCAACCGGGACATGGGCGAGGTGATTCTGGACGCGTGTCCCAATATGCGCGTGGACGTGCACTGCCCGGATATTTTGCTGAATATTGAGGTGCGGGAGAAAATCTATGTGTACTCCGAGACCATTCCCGGTCCCGGCGGCATGCCCGTGGGAACTGGAGGGAAGGCCATGCTGCTGCTCTCCGGCGGCATAGACTCCCCGGTGGCAGGCTATATGATCGCCAAGCGGGGCGTCAAAATCGACGCCGTATATTTCCATGCGCCCCCTTACACCAGCGACCGCGCCAAGCAGAAGGTGGTGGACCTGGCCAGGCTGGTTTCCCGCTATACAGGGCCGATTTATCTGCATGTGATTAACTTTACAGATATTCAGATGTATATCTATGAGAATGCGCCCCATGAGGAGCTGACCATCATCATGCGCCGCTATATGATGCGGATTGCTGAGGCGATTGCCAGAGAGACGCAGTGCCTGGGGCTGATCACCGGGGAGAGCATCGGGCAGGTGGCCTCCCAGACCATGAGTTCTCTGATCGCCACCAATGAGGTGTGCGAGCTGCCGGTGTACCGCCCGCTGATCGGCTTTGACAAAGAAGAGATTGTGGAGGTGGCAAAAAAAATCGACACCTATGAGACCTCCATACAGCCCTTTGAGGACTGCTGTACGATATTTGTGGCCAAGCATCCGGTGACCAAGCCTAACGTGAATATTATCCGCAAGCATGAAAAGCATATGGAGGAAAAATTGAGCGAGCTGATGAAGACGGCTCTGGAGACTGATGAACTGATCATTGTGTCGGAATAGGGAAATGCTGATTAAAGCTTTTCCATAAATAAATTACAGCCCGGTGCGTATACGCCCGGGCCGTAGTGATGATGTATAATATTACAGGGTGTAGGGCGCCAATGCCGCCAACACGTCGTTGACATTGTCCTCGGCATGTATGTTCAGATCGATGGGCTTGGACAGGTCCAGGCTGAAGATTCCCATAATGGACTTGGCGTCGATCACATATCTGCCGGATACCAGGTCAAAGTCATAATCAAACTTGGTTATGTCGTTTACAAAAGACTTAACCTTGTCGATGGAATTTAAAGATATCTGCACTGTCTTCATTGTTTTTACCTCCTTACTGTTGTCATACCTTCTGCTTACATATTAATGGCAGTACCAATAAAAGTCAAGGAGAAAACGATACAAAAAAAGCGGGGAATACCATGAAAAAAATAGCATTTCACAATCTTGGCTGTAAAGTTAATTCCTATGAGATGGACTATGTTCAACAAATTTTGCGGGAAAAGGGCTATAATATTGTGCCATTTGAGGAAAAAGCCGATATCTATATCATAAACACCTGCACAGTGACCAATATTGCGGACCGCAAGAGCAGACAGATGCTGCACCGTGCTAGAGCGCTGAACCCACAGGCGGTAGTGGTGGCCATGGGCTGCTATGTCCAGACAGGGCAGGAGGAGGCTTTGAGGGATGAGGGGATCGACCTGGCTGTCGGCAATAACCGAAAAAAAGATATCGTCAGAATTCTGGAGGAATATCTGCGGGCAAGGGAGGACGAGCAGGCGGACAAGACTCTGGGGGGCAGCACGATTATCGATATCGGCTGTACCCATGAATATGAAGAGATGCAGCTTCGGGAGACGGCGGAGCATACCAGAGCCTATGTCAAAATTCAGGATGGCTGCAACCAGTTTTGCAGTTACTGCATTATCCCCTATGCCCGGGGGAGGGTTCGCAGCCGCCGCAGGGAGGATGTGCTGGAAGAAATACGGAGCATGGCGGCGGCTGGCTACCGGGAGGTAGTTCTGACCGGAATTCATATAAGTTCCTATGGCATCGACCTGGCTGATGGGAGCGAGAACTTCAGGGGGGACTATAGGGGCCAATCCCGGCTGATAGAGCTGGTGGAAGAGATTCAGCGCCAGCCCGATCTTGACCGGATACGTCTGGGTTCTCTGGAACCCCGCATTGTGACAGAGGACTTTGCTGCCCGTCTGGCTGCCTGCGACAAGGTATGTCCGCACTTTCATCTGTCTCTGCAGAGCGGCTGCGACTCCGTGCTGAAACGTATGAATAGGCGGTACACATCGGGGGAATACTTTCAGAGTGTAGAGTTTCTGCGCAAATTTTTTAATCATCCTGCCATTACGACGGATGTGATTGTGGGATTTCCCGGAGAGACGGAAGAGGAGTTTGAGGAGTGCCGGCGCTTTCTGGAGCGGGTGGGTTTTTATGAAATGCATATTTTCAAGTATTCCCGGCGAAAGGGAACGGCGGCTGATCGTATGGCAGGTCAGTTGACAGACGCGGAAAAAACACGCCGCGGCAATCTGCTGCAGCAGTTGGAGAGAGAGCAGTCCAAGGCTTTTCGCGGCAGATACATAGGGCAGAGTGTAGAAGTATTATTTGAGGAGGTAAAAGAACTGGCTGCAGGTCCCTGCCGGATCGGCCATACTGCGGATTATATCCGGGTGGCGCTGCCCGGCAAAACAGATCTGCGGGGCAGACTGGAGAGAGTGAGCATCAAGGGATTTTTGACGGATGAGATATTGCTGGCAGATGGGGTTCAGCTTTGACTTGAAATTTTCTGACAAATAGAGTATGATTAGAAAATAGCAGGATACATTCGTGGAGGACATATGCAGGATTTAGGAAATACACAATACTTTAAAGTACAGACAGAGCCCGAGACTGGTGTAAAAGTAATCCTTTCCACCGTATATGAGGCGCTGACAGAAAAGGGGTATGATCCGGTGAACCAGATTGTAGGCTATATCATGAGTGGGGACCCGACGTACATCACCAGCCATAGAAGCGCGCGCAGTCTGATCATGAAAGTGGAGCGCGATGAGATTGTGGAGGAGCTGCTGACGGAGTATATCCGCCATAACCAATGGCACGCGTAAGCTGCGGGGAACGGCGGCTGACCGGTTGATACAATTCGCAGGGGGATTATTATGCGTATTATGGGGCTTGATTTCGGATCCAAGACAGTGGGGGTAGCTGTCAGCGATCCGCTGGGTATTACAGCGCAGGGACTGGAGATTATCCGGCGCAAGGAGGAGAACAAGCTGCGCCAGACATACGCCAGGATCGAGGAACTGATCGTGGAGTATCAGGTGGAGCAGATCGTGCTGGGACTGCCCAAGAACATGAATGCAACAGAGGGAGAGCGGGCAGAGCTGACCAGAGAGTTTAAGGCAGGACTGGAGCGCAGGACAGGCCTGCCTGTGACAATGTGGGACGAGCGGCTGACCACGGTGGCGGCGGACAAGGCGATGATGGAGGCAGGCATCCGCAGGGAACACCGCAAGGACTATGTGGATATGATCGCCGCAAGCCTGATCTTACAGGGATATCTGGATTATAGGGCGGGCGCTGCGAAGACGGGACTCTAAAACAGTCTCGGGGTCCTGTAGAGCAGAGACGGGACTCTATATAGGAGGAAATGATTTGAGCAAACTAGAGAAAATTACCTTTAATCCCGAAGGTGAGGCGCCGGTGGATTTTTTTGTGCTGGAACAGACCAGAATCGGCGGCCGCAATTATATCCTGGTGACTGATTTTGAGGAGGGCGACGGGGAGGCATTGATTCTCAAGGATATGTCGCAGGACGGGGAAGAGGAGAGCGTGTTTGTCATCGTGTCGGATGACGAGGAACTGCAGGCAGTTGCCGGCGTGTTTGAGAACATGCTGGAAGATGTAGAATTTGTGTGAGAATTAAATCGGAGGAATATCATTGAATAGAAAAAAAGAAAATAAGAGTGAAAATGTGTCCAGACTGAAGATCATCCCTTTGGGCGGCCTGGAGCAGATTGGAATGAACATTACTGCCTTTGAATATGAGGACAGTATTATTGTGGTGGACTGCGGACTGGCATTTCCGGCGGACGATATGCTGGGAATCGACCTGGTGATTCCGGATATCACCTATCTGAAGGATAATATGGACAAGGTAAAGGGATTTGTGATCACCCATGGACATGAGGATCATATCGGCGCGCTGCCCTATGTGTTAAAGGAAATCAATGTGCCTGTGTACGCCACCAGGCTTACCATGGGCATTATCGAAAATAAGCTGAAAGAGCATAATCTGATGAAGGGCACCAAGCGCAAGGTCGTGAAATTCGGACAGTCCATCAATCTGGGACAGTTCCGGGTGGAATTTATCAAGACCAATCACAGCATTGTGGACGCGGCGGCGCTGGCAATTTATTCCCCGGCGGGAATGGTGGTACACACGGGAGATTTCAAGGTGGATTACACGCCGGTGTTTGGCGATGCCATTGATCTGCAGCGCTTTGCGGAGATCGGCAAAAAAGGTGTGCTGGCGCTGATGTGTGACTCCACCAATGCGGAGCGTCCGGGCTTTACGCCCTCCGAGCGGACGGTGGGTAAGACCTTTGACACTCTGTTTGAGGAGCATAAGAATACCCGTATCTTCGTGGCGACTTTTGCCTCCAACGTGGACAGGGTGCAGCAGATTATCAACTCGGCTTACAAGTTTGGCCGCAAGGTGGTGGTGGAAGGCCGCAGCATGGTGAATGTAATTGAGACTGCCATCAATTTGGGCTGCATCAATATCCCTGAGAATACGCTGATCGAGATCGACCAGTTGAAGAACTACCCCGATGAGCAGCAGGTGATTATCACCACCGGCAGCCAGGGGGAGAGTATGGCGGCCCTGAGCCGTATGGCCAGCAATATGCATAAAAAGATTACCATAGGCCACGGGGACACGGTCATCTTCTCGTCCAGCCCTATACCGGGCAATGAGAAGGCCGTGACCAAGATTATCAATGAGCTTCTGCGCAAGGGCGCGGATGTTATTTTCCAGGACGCTCATGTGTCCGGACATGCCTGCCAGGAAGAGATCAAGCTGATCTATACGCTGGTGCATCCCAAGTATGCGATTCCCGTTCACGGTGAGTACAAGCATCTGAAGGCCCAGGCCAAGATCGCGGAAAATCTGGGCATTGACAAGGAGCATATCTTTATCCTGTCCTCCGGTGAAGTGCTGGAGCTGGATGAGAACAGGGCCAGTGTCACAGGCCATGTGCCTGTGGGCAGCATTCTGGTGGACGGTCTGGGCGTGGGCGATGTAGGCAATGTGGTGCTGCGGGACAGGCAGCATCTGGCGGAGGACGGTATCCTGATTGTGGTCATGAGCCTGGACAAGTACAGCGGCCAGCTGGTGGCGGGACCGGATATCGTATCCAGAGGCTTTGTCTATGTGAGGGAGTCGGACGAGCTTATGGAGGAGGCCCACCAGGTGGTGGACAATGCCATCTCCGGCTGCATTGACAGGGGCATCACGGACTGGGGTAAGCTGAAGAGCACCACGAAGGATGTGCTGGGCGAATATGTCTGGAGAAAGACTAAGAGACGTCCCATGATTCTGCCCATCATTATGGAAGTGTAGACAGAAATAGCGCTTGAATAAAGCAGTGAGGAGCTTGCATTATGAGGCTGGAGGAACGTTTGGATCAGGCAGTGGGGACATTGATTGCCACAGTCAAGGATTCTGAGGCATACGGTAGGTATCAGACAGCGCTGGCGGCGGTAAAACAGCAGCCCGGACTGAAGGAACAGATTGACGAGTTTCGCAGAAAGAACTATGTGATGCAAAACGCGGGGGATATGGCGTTCGAGCAGATTGAGCGGTTCGAGCAGGAGTACTCGGATTTTCGGGAGAATCCGCTGGTGGCAGATTTTCTGGCGGCGGAGCTTGCTCTGTGCCGCATGATTCAGCAGATCAATTTCAACTTTACGGAAGCGTTGAATTTTGAATAGAAGACAGAGTAGGTGATACGGGCATGAGTGTAAAAAGTCTGATAGCTGCGGTATGCGGCACAATATTGAAGGTGGCGGCGGCGGTACTGATAATCATGTTGATTTACCGTGGAGCCATCATGGCATACGACTATGGATACAGGGTCTTTGAGGAGCCTGCCATGTCAGCCGGGGAAGGCCGGGTGGTCAGCGTGACCATTACGGAGGACATGTCGGCTGGGGAGATGGGACAGTTGTTTTTAAGCAAGGGGCTGATTCGGGACGATCGGCTGTTTGTATTGCAGTACTATCTCTCTGAATTCAGAAAAGACTTGAAAATCGGCGATTTTGAGCTGAGTACCGCCATGACGGTGGAGGAGATGATGGAGGCCATGACCAAGGAACCGGAGGAGCCGCCTGCGTCTGAGAGTCCGGATAGTCTGCCGGCGGACGGCGCCGAGGGCGAACCGGATAACACCGCCGCCCCGGAGGGAGCTGAATAAGGCGGACGAGGGGAAAGAAAATGATAGTGGATGATAGAATGGTTGCCTTTATTAATTCGTTTGATAAAGGCAACACGCCTTTTTTGGACAAATTGGAGAAGGAGGCGCTGGAGACGGAGGTGCCCATTATCCGCAAGGAGACACAGAGCCTGATGAAATTTCTGCTGGCGGTCTGCCGTCCCATGCGCATACTGGAGGTGGGAACCGCGGTGGGTTTTTCAGCGCTGCTCATGAGTGAGTACGGGCCGGAGGGCTGCCATGTGACCACCATTGAAAAATATGAAAAAAGGATTCCCATAGCCAGAGAGAACTTTGCCGCAGCCGGGCGGGAGCGGCAGATCACATTGCTGGAGGGGGACGCGGTGGAGGTGCTGAAGACGTTGGACGGCGTGTATGACTTGATCTTTATGGATGCGGCCAAGGGACAGTATATCCATTTCCTGCCGGATATTCTGCGCCTGCTGGGAGAGGGAGGATTGCTGGTGTCGGATAATGTGCTGCAGGACGGAGATGTGGTGGAATCACGGTTTGCGGTGACTCGCCGCAATCGGACCATACATGCCCGAATGCGGGAATATCTCTATGAGCTGACTCACAATTCCCGGCTGGAAACCTGTATATTGCCGGTGGGAGACGGCGTCACGCTAAGCGTGAAGCGATAGCGCCGGATAAGCCTGCCGGGTATAGTGAACACGAAATTTACGATGGAGAATACAATATGGAGCGTAAAAAACCGGAGCTGCTGGTTCCCGCCTCCAGTCCGGAGGTGCTGCGGACAGCGGTAATATTTGGAGCGGATGCGGTATATATCGGCGGCGAAGCCTTCGGTCTGCGGGCCAAGGCCAAAAATTTTTCCATGGAGGAGATGGCGGAGGGAATTGCTTTTGCCCATGCCCACGGGGTTAAGGTCTATGTGACGGCCAATATTCTGGCCCACAACGGGGACCTGGAGGGAGCGGAGCAGTATTTCAAGGAGCTTAGAGATATGCGGCCCCATCGGGCGGACGCCCTGATTATTGCCGACCCAGGCATGTTTTCCATCGCCAAAACGATCTGGCCGGAGGCGGAGATACATATTTCCACCCAGGCCAACAACACCAACTATCAGACTTATCTGTTCTGGTGGCGTCTGGGAGCCAGGCGAGTGGTGTCCGCCCGGGAGCTGTCCCTGGCGGAGATCGGGGAGATACGCCGTCAGATTCCTGCGGAGATGGAGATTGAGAGTTTCGTCCACGGGGCCATGTGTATTTCCTACTCCGGGCGTTGTCTGCTCAGCAATTATTTTACTGGCAGAGACGCCAACAAAGGGGCATGTACCCATCCATGCCGCTGGAAATACGCGGTGGAGGAGGAGACCCGGCCAGGGGAATATCTGCCGGTGTATGAGAACGAGCGGGGAACCTTTATCTTTAATTCCCGGGATCTGTGCATGATCGACCATATCCCGGAGCTGGCGGCGGCGGGCATTGATAGTTTCAAGATCGAGGGCCGTATGAAAACTGCTCTGTATGTAGCAGCGGTGGCCAGGACCTATCGGAAAGCCATAGACGACTATTTTGAGAGTGAGGAAAAATACAGGCGAAACAGAGAATGGTACCGGGCGGAGATATCCAAATGCACATATCGGCAGTTCTCCACCGGATTCTATTTTGGGAAACCAGATGAAAATAATCAGATTTATGACAATAGTACCTATGTGAATGAATATATATATCTGGGATGCATTCAGGAGATTATGCCCAGACAGGGGCTTGCCCGCATTGAGCAGCGCAACAAATTCCAGGTGGGAGATGTCATCGAGATTATGAAACCGGACGGCGGCAATGTAGAGGTCACGGTGGAATCCATGTATAACGCCGATCTGCAGCCCGTAGAGAGCTGCCCCCACGCCAGGGAGCGGATATGGCTCAAGCTGTCCGAGACTCCTCAGCCCTACGATCTGCTGCGGGTGCGGAATTAGCAAATAGGGTATTGCTTTTTTGCGTAAAAAAAGGTATCTTAGGTTAAGGACAAAGCGGGAGCGTTTTTACGCATACATAGAGAAAAAGGAGTAAGCTGTATGAGCGAGATGATAAATGTGGAGGAGCTTTTTGCCAGCAGGGTGTTCACCTTGGGCAAGATGAAGGAGAGACTGCCCAAACAGGTATTTGCCGAGGTGAGACGGGTGATGGAGCAGGGCGGAGAGCTGCCTCTTGCCACGGCGGACGTGGTGGCCAAGGCCATGAAGGACTGGGCCGTGGAGAACGGCGCAACCCACTACACCCACTGGTTTCAGCCGCTGACCGGCATCACGGCGGAAAAGCACGACGCGTTTGTATCCCACCCGGATAACGAGGGCAGAATGCTGCTGGAGTTTTCCGGCAAGGAGCTGATCAAGGGTGAGCCCGACGCCTCCTCCTTTCCTTCCGGGGGCCTTCGGGCGACCTTCGAGGCCAGGGGCTACACTGCCTGGGATATGACTTCTCCCGCTTTTTTGAAGGAGGACGCCACCGGCGTGATTTTGTGTATTCCCACAGCGTTTTGCTCCTACACCGGGGAGGCGCTGGATAAAAAGACCCCGCTGCTGCGCTCCATGGAGGCCATCAGCCAGCAGGCTCTGCGCATTGTGCGGCTGTTCGGCAATACTGAGGCCACCAAGGTGGTGGCATGCGTAGGGGCGGAGCAGGAATATTTTTTGGTGGACAGAGAGAAATATCTGCAGCGGGAGGACTTGATTTTCGCAGGCCGCACTCTGTTTGGCGCTCCCGCACCCAAGGGTCAGGAGCTGGAGGATCACTATTTCGGGACAATTCGGGAGCGCATCGGCGCTTACATGAAGGATTTGAATATTGAGCTGTGGAAACTGGGTGTGACTGCTAAGACCCAGCACAACGAGGCTGCTCCGGCGCAGCACGAGCTGGCCCCCATCTATGAGAGCGCCAATATCGCGGTGGACCACAATCAGCTGGTCATGGAGACCATGAAGAAGGTGGCTGGCCGCCATGGCCTGACCTGCCTGCTGCACGAGAAACCCTTCGCGGGAGTAAACGGCTCCGGCAAGCATGACAACTGGTCTCTGAGTACGGACAATGGCGTGAATCTGCTGGACCCCGGTGATACGCCCAACGCCAATATTCAGTTTCTGCTGGTGTTGGCTTGTATCATGAAAGCGGTGGACACCCATGCCGATCTGCTGCGCCAGAGCGCTTCCGATGTGGGCAATGATCACAGACTGGGCGCCAATGAGGCTCCCCCCGCCATCATTTCCATGTTTTTGGGAGAGCAGTTGGATGATGTGGTAAAGCAGCTTGTGGAGACCGGTGAGGCGGCTCATCTGATCGAAGGGGGCAAGCTGGAGACGGGAGTGTCCACTTTGCCGGATTTCGAGAAGGACGCCACGGACCGCAACAGGACTTCGCCCTTTGCATTTACCGGCAACAAGTTCGAGTTCCGCACCGTCGGTTCCGCGGATTCCGTTGCCAGTCCCAACACCACCCTTAACGCCATTGTGGCGGAGGCGTTCTGTGAGGCAGCGGATACTCTGGAGCAGGAGGTGGCCGGGGGAAAGACCTTTGAGCTGGCGGTACACGACCTGATAAAGGAATACATGAGCAGGCATCAGCGAATCATTTTCAACGGCGATGGTTACTCCGAGGAGTGGGTGAAGGAGGCGAAACGCCGGGGGCTGCCCAACATCAAATCCATGGTGGAGGCGGCGGGCACACTCACCACGGACAAGGCGATCCGGCTGTTTGAGAAGTTCGGGATATTCACCCGGGTGGAACTGGAGTCCCGGGAGGAGATATTGTACGAGACTTATGCCAAGACCATCAACATCGAGGCACTGACCATGATCAACATGGCCAACAAAAAATACATTCCGGCGGCGGTAAGTTATACCAAATCCCTGGCGGATACGGTTATCGCGGTGAGGGAGGCGGGAGTGGACCCCATTGTGCAGACACAGCTATTGAGCGAGGTAAACCGGCAGTTGGCAGCCGCAGGAAAAGCTTTGAAAGAGCTTGAGGCAGCCACGGCCCAGGCCGGAGGCATGAAAAACGGCAAGTCTCAGGCATTCTTTTACAAGGATACGGTGAAAGGGTGCATGGAGGCGCTGCGCGCTCCGGTGGACGCGCTGGAGATGTTGGTGGATAAGAAGATGTGGCCTGTGCCTTCCTACGGAGAGCTGATTTTTGAGGTGTAAGAGATGGAGGGCGGCAATTACAGCCGCCCCCAGATAATATTTTTAAATTTTTTGTATTTTCCTATTGCAAAATGGAAATACTTCGTGTATAATTCATCAAGTAGTCAAGAATAGCGCTATCGCCAAACGGTAAG
>JAAGKN010000996.1_pt1 | contig 59852 bp, 65 predicted proteins | sample 6206371 | NCBI WGS metagenome assembly JAAGKN01 (sample SAMN11533720, study PRJNA540317) | gut metagenome | isolation source: fecal pellets from male and female animal of same cohort | host: Peromyscus leucopus | place: USA:CA | collected 2017 | reverse complement strand
TCACATCATCCTTAAAACGTCTCAGAGAGGCAAGCGGTCCTTCAAAGATCACAATTCCGTCCCTGGTCAGACGAACGGAACAGTCTCTCTCAAAGATACCATCCTGTACATAAGAACCGGCAATGGTTCCCACGCCGGATGCCTTAAATGTTTGACGCACTTCCGCATGGCCCAGTACCTTTTCCTCAAATACCGGATCCAGCATACCCTTCATAGCCGCTTCCACATCCTCAATCGCATTGTAGATCACACGGTACAGACGGATATCCACGCCTTCTCGTTCTGCTGTTTCTTTCGCCGTTGCATCCGGTCTTACATTGAATCCGATGATAATCGCATTCGATGCTGACGCAAGGCTTACATCAGACTCGTTGATCGCGCCGACACCGCCATGGATGATCTTCACTACGACTTCTTCATTTGTAAGCTTCAGAAGACTCTGCTTCATTGCCTCTACAGATCCCTGCACATCCGCTTTTACGACTATTCCAAGTTCTTTTAAGTTTCCTTCCTGAATCTGGCTGAACAGATCGTCCAAGAGACATTCTTGTCTTAGTATCTGCAAGCATCTCTTCTTTATGCTGCGCCATATAAGTTTCTGCATAAGATTTTGCAGATTTATCATTTTCATGAACGATAAATACTTCTCCTGCGCTCGGCACATCGGAAAGACCCAGAATCTCGACCGGCATGGAAGGCGCCGCCTCTTTCACCCTTCTTCCCTTATCATCTATCATAGCCCTGACTTTACCGTGGCTTGCGCCGGCGGAAATAAAATCGCCGATATGCAGCGTACCTTTCTGCACCAGTACGGTCGCCACCGGACCGCGTCCCTTATCCAGCTCGGCTTCGATCACAAGACCTCTTGCCCGTCTGTTCGGATTGGCTTTTAATTCCAGAATTTCCGCCGTCAGCAAAATCGTCTCAAGCAGGTTCTCGATTCCCTCACCGGATTTGGCGGAAACGGGCACGAACTCCGTAGAGCCGCCCCAATCTACCGGAATCAGTTCATATTCCGTCATTTCCTGTTTTACTCTGTCAATATTGGCATTCGGTTTATCGATTTTGTTCACCGCAACGATGATCTCAATTCCCGCCGCTTTCGCATGGTTGATCGCCTCGATTGTCTGCGGCATAACGCCGTCGTCCGCCGCAACGACCAGAACGGCAATATCCGTCGAATTGGCGCCGCGCATTCTCATTGCGGTAAACGCCTCATGTCCCGGCGTATCAAGAAACGTTATCTTCTGTTCTCCCACCCGCACACGATAAGCGCCAATATGCTGTGTAATACCGCCAAACTCGCCCTCGGTAACGTTTGCATTACGAATAGCATCAAGTATTGAGGTTTTACCATGGTCAACGTGACCCATAACACAGACTACAGGAGGCCTTGTAACCGCATTCTCATCGTCCTCAACCTCTTCCTCAATAATCTGCTCTTCAATTGTAACAACAACCTTTTGCTTAACCTTGGCACCAAGCTCTGTTGCAACAATTTCAGCAGTATCGTAGTCAATAATCTCATTAACTGTTGCCATAACACCGAGTGACATAAGCTTTTTAATAACCTCGGTTGCAGTCATACGAAGAAGGCTTGCAAGATCGCCTACCGAAATTTCCTCCGGTACTTCAATTACAATCTGCTGCTTCTTTCTCTGCTCTGCAATACGAGCAAGGCGCTGTGCCTCTGTTTCCTTTTTGGAACGTGAGTGCATACCCTGCGGCTTTTTCTTTCTGTATTGCTTTGACTTCTGATTAAGCTTTTGCTTTTTCTGATAATCATTAATCTGTGAAGCAGGCGCAATATCCTCGTATTTCTGATTATACTTCTCTAAATCAACATTGTTAACACGGGTATCAACATGGCGTGCCTCACCCTTTGTTCTTGCCTGCGGTGTTTTGTTTGCCTTTCTCTTTGCCTTTTCCTCATCACGCTTTGCAGCCTGCTCTGCCATTTGCAGAATTGCAGCCTGATTCTGATGCTTTTTATTTTCAGCTTTTTTGGATGACTGTGCCTTTTTCTGATTTGAAGCAGGCTTTTTACCGCTCTTAAAATATGCATCAAAGCTTTCTACACTATTATCCTGTGTAAGCTTATCAAACAGAATATTAAGCTCTTTCTCTTCCAAAACTGTATTGGCTGTTTTTTTACCCTCACAGTATTTGCCGATAAGATTAATAATATCCTTATTGTTTTTTCCTAAATCTCTTGCGACGTCGGAAACCTTAACCTTAATTATCATTCGCATTTTCCTCCTGTCTTAATAATTGAGTAATTCTGTCAGCAAAATTTTTATCCTCAACTGCCATAACGGCAGCCTTATATCCAATAGAAAAATGAATTTGTGCCATTGTTATATCGGTAACAATTACCTTTGCCTTTGAGCCGCGGTTTTGAACCAGCGTCTCAAACTCCGAAATAAGTCTGGGTGATGCATCGCTGCAAAAAAGCAATAACAGCGCTTTTTTTCTTTCAACAGACTGCTTTGCCATATCATGTCCCATTGAAAGCTTACCGGCTCTTCTTGCAAACCCCAGCATTGAAAGTGTTTTGCTATGCATTATTCATTTCTTCTTCCATAAGATTATAAACCTCTTCGCTTATCTGCATTGAAAAGGCACGTTCAAATGCCCTTTTCTTTCTAGCCATTTTAAGGCATTGTGAATTCTTGCATACATAAGCTCCTCTGCCGGATTTTTTACCTGTCAAATCAAGAGAAACCTCACCGTCGGGACTTTTAACAACCCTGACAAGTGTGCGTTTATCAAACATTTCACCGCATCCGGTACACATTCTTAAAGGTATTTTTTTTGTTTTCATTTATATCACCTGATAAGTAATTATTCCTCGCCCTCAAAAAATCCGCTTTCAGGCTTAATATCAATATTCCAACCGGTAAGTTTTACTGCCAGACGTACATTCTGACCCTTGTTACCGATTGCAAGTGAAAGCTGGTCATCAGGTACTGTTGCACGGCAGGTCTTTGCATCCTCATCAATAATTTCAATGGAGCAAACCTCTGACGGAGCAAGGGCAGCTGCAACAAATTCAGCCGGATTTTCACTATACTTTACAATATCAATTTTTTCACCGCCGAGAACCTCAACAATATTTGAAACTCTCTGACCTCTCGGGCCTATGCAGGCACCTACAGGATCTACATCCTCATCCTTTGAGAATACAGCAATCTTTGTTCTTGAGCCTGCCTCACGTGAAACAGATTTTATTTCAATCGTACCATCATAAATTTCAGGAACTTCCTGCTCAAACAAACGGCGTACCAAACCGGGATGTGTTCTTGAAATCATAATTTTAGGACCCTTGCCACCTTCTTTAACGTCAACAATGAACACTTTAATCTGAGCACCTTCAACAAGCTCTTCACCCGGAACCTGCTCTGCCTTTGGCAATACGGTCTGGTTTTTGCCAATCTCTAATGTTGCATTGCCTGTAATGGGGTCAATTCTTTCAATTTTAGCTGTAACAAGCTCCTGATTCTTTGACTTGAATTCCTGCAGCATCTGTCCTCTTTCAGCCTCACGGATTCCCTGGCGAATAACGTGCTTTGCTGTCTGTGCAACAATTCTGCCGAAATCCTTTGTTTTCAAAGGTATATCAATGGTTTTGCCAACCTTTGCAGACTTTCTGATTGCCTGTGCCTGTTCAAGTGTTAAATCCGTATCCGGATCTTCAATTTCTTCAACAACATTTTTTCTTACATATACCTTGATTTTCTGTTTTTCCTCATCAATGTCACAAAATACAATATCCTTGCCATTGTAATCGTGCTTTGCTGCAACAATAATAGCTGCTGAAATCTTTTCGTAAAGATAATCAGCAGGTATTCCCTTTTCAGCCTCCAGCATTCTTACTGCCTCAAAAAATTCCTTACTCATTTTCCTATCATCCTTTCACTATAAGTTAAATCGAATTATTTCTTAATCATTTATTAAAATCATTTATATCAAAATCATCAAGCTTTACATATGAGGTTTCCTTTTTATTAACCTCCATATCGCTTCCGTCAGGCAATTCCAATTTAATTGTTCCATTGTCATATGAAGCAAGCTTGCCTTTAAAGTCCCTCACCTTATCAATGGGTCTTATAAGACGCAGCATAATATCTGCACCGATAAATTTTTCAAAATGCTCGTCAGACACAAGCTCTCTTTCCACGCCGGGAGAGCTTACCTCCAACAAATAGCTTTGACTTATCGGGTCCGCCTCATCCAGCGGCTTTGTAACTGCGTGTGTCAAATCAACACAATCATCAATTGAAATTCCGCCGTCCTTATCAATAAATATTCTTAAATACCAGTCTGTACCCTCTTTTACAAAACGAATATCCCAAATATCAAGTCCGAGCTCTTTTGCAAAAGGAGCAACAATTTCCCTTACTTTAGCAACTGTATTGCCCTTTCCTGCCAAGAAAAAACCTCCCTATAATAATATGAGAGCGGGTCAAAGAACCCACTCTCACCTTGAGATTATAAACTTACTATATGTATAATACCACTTTTAGCCAAAAAGTCAAGTGTTTGAGCAAAATAATACCCCGAACAAAACAAAATAATAACGACCTTCAATTTATTATTCATAAATTAACTTTATCTGCTAATATTTTACAAAACATACAATTGCCCTTTGTTTCACACCATTTCTGCTGTTTTTCATCAAGCGGCATTAAATCAGCACTGCAAATAAAATTTCCGTTTTCGTTATAATCCCCACATACGCCATACGGATTATAAAGCATTTCAAAATTATCATGAATGTAACCCAAAGCGGCATATTTATTGTTCAGATTATTAATCATTTTTTCTTTTTCTTCAAATTTCAATTTATATTTAAAACAATAAAAACGCTTTTTTAAAACAGAAAAAGAACCCTTACCTGCAAGCACATTGTACACTTCAATATACTTTTTTCTTAAAGGATTGTTTTTATTGATTGCGTATAGACGTATTTTTTCCGAATTTTTCATAAATCTTCCACCAGAATATGATATTCATTATTACAATTCAAAATGCCATATCACATAAAACAATGTGGAAAGATAATTAAAATTTGCGAATTTATGCAAACATAATTTAATGAAATATTGGTGTTAAATCAACAAATTAAACACCTTTCAGTTTATCATTTCCTATACACTCGCATAATTATAAAATTCTTTCAATACAGATTTCATTTTAAGTCCTGCAATCTCCTCAAAATCGTACTTTTGCATAAGAAATCGCACAAATTTATTGCCAAGAAAATAACCGACATCAGAATGATTTTTATATAATCTCCAATCGCCGAAAAAGTCCTGCACACTCTCTCCTTTTTTGAGCCTCTTTAAAAACTCCTTTTTAATTTGATTCTCGTTCTCACTACACCATTGCAGCCAATTCTCTTTATTTTGGTGAAAATAATCATCATCCTCACAAAGAATTTGCTCAAAAGTCATTGCCACACCTTCCCGATATAACTGCTGCATTGCTTTTTCTTTCTTGCTCAATAAAATCCTGCCTTTACTTTCATACATAAAATGCCAGATATGTCCAAGCTCGTGATAAATCAGATTTATCATACTCTTCTCATCACACCAATCAAGCTCAACGATTTTTTCAATTCCCAGCAAAACCGCCGGTTTACCGTTAAAACTTGTAGCCCAGCCTGCGCCATTACATAAACCTAAATAGAATATGATTGTAACATCTAATTCCACACCGAATTTATTATAAATTTTCTTTTCTATTTCATTTGTAACGTTAACAAAGCTATCGTGTGCAGCTTTGGCTTTTAATTTGTTTGCCACAAAATAATGTAACACCGGTAAGCAATCTTTTTCAAAATTAACTCTATTATTTATATCATCCATTATTTTATTTTCAAAACCCGGTGATATTTTTTCAGCATAACTTTTCCAGCTTTCAATACAGAATAAATCATTCTCATACACAGAAAAAATATCGTCATATGTATCCACAATTTTCATAATAACACCTAAAAAACAAAAAAGGGAATGCAAAACGCATTCCCTTTGACTTTAAAAATACAAACTTATTTAAGCTCGATTTTTGCGCCAGCCTCTTCAAGCTTTGCCTTGAGAGCTTCAGCGTCAGCTGTAGGAACAGCCTCTTTAACAGTTGCAGGTGCACCGTCAGCGATAGCCTTTGCCTCTTTAAGACCAAGACCTGTAGCCTCACGGATAGCCTTGATAACCTGAATCTTGTTTGCGCCAACGTCTGTAAGAACAACGTCGAACTCTGTTTTCTCGTCAGCTGCTGCTGCGCCACCCTCTGCAGGTGCTGCTACTGCTACTGCTGCTGCAGCGCTTACGCCGAATTCTTCTTCTACTGCTGATACGAGCTCTGAAAGCTCAAGAACTGTGAGAGTTTTAAGCTCTTCAACAATTGCTGTAACTTTTTCTGATGCCATTTTATTTTCCTCCGATAAAATTTTTATTTTTAATGAAATTAAATTTAATTATTCAGCTGTTTCTTCAGCCGGTGCTTCTGCAGGAGCCTCAACTGCTTCCTCTGCAGGAGCTTCTTCTGCCTTATTCTCGGCAGGTTCGCAAGCTTCAACACCGCCCTTATCAACGATAGCCTGAACTCCACGAGCAAAGGCAGCGATTGGTGCGTTGAATACGCTGCAAACTGTAGCAAGGAGAACTTCTCTTGATGGAAGCTTTGCAAGAGCAATAAGCTTTTCCATTGAGATTACCTCGCCGTCAAGATAACCGCTCTTTAATGAGAAGTTATCGTGTGTATCAGCATATTTCTGAAGAATACGAGCTGAAGCTACGTAATCGTCTGCTGATGTAGCAATAGCTGTTGTGCCTTCAAGAACAGACTCAAGGCCTTCAATACCTGCTTCCTTTGAAGCTCTGTCAAGAATAGAGTTTTTAACAACTGTATACTCAACACCTGCCTCACGAAGCTCACGGCGAAGCTTTGTGTCATCCTCTACATTGATGCCCTTGTAATCTACAATAACACCTGCACAGGAATTTTTAATTCTTTCTGAAAGGTCAGCAACCATTTGCTTTTTCTTTTCAAGAACTGCTGTACTTGGCATTTGTTATACCTCCATAAATATTTGCCACAAAAGTGGACTTAATGCAGCTGTTGGCTGCTTTATGGCTGTCAGCTATAAAAAAGTGCATTTCGCAAGACACGAAATGCACATAACAAACAAAATAACAATAATTAAGTTACCTGTATGCTCATTCCTCGGCAGGCGATAAAACTTACGCACAATGTGCACCTGCTGTCTTTGGCTGAACAGCTATTGTATTTTAACACAGGAATAAACTCCTGTCAATACCAAAATTACTCTGCGTTAGCAGCACTACCAACCTTATTAGGATTGATTTTGATGCCAGGGCCCATTGTTGATGCAACTGCAACTGACTTAATGTACTGACCCTTTGCTGCTGCCGGCTTTGCTTTAATAATAGCATCAAGAAGAGCGTTGAAGTTTTCAAGAAGCTTTTCTGTGCCGAATGAAGCCTTGCCGATTGGGCAGTGAATAATATTTGTTTTATCAAGACGATACTCGATTTTACCTGCTTTTGCTTCCTGAACAGCTTTAGCTACATCCATAGTAACTGTGCCTGCTTTTGGAGATGGCATAAGTCCGCGAGGACCGAGAACCTTACCAAGACGACCAACAAAGCCCATCATATCAGGTGAAGCAATTGCAACGTCGAAATCCATCCAGCCGCCGGAAATCTTCTGTACAAGGTCAGCATCGCCAACTACATCAGCGCCTGCCTCTTCAGCAGCTTTAGCAAGGTCACCCTTTGCAAATACGGCTACTCTTACATCCTTACCGGTACCGTTTGGAAGAACTACAGCGCCGCGAACCTGCTGGTCAGCATGACGTGAGTCAACACCAAGACGGATATGAGCTTCGATTGTTTCATCAAATTTAGCTGTTGCTGTTTTAACTGAAAGCTCAAGAGCTTCAGCTGATTCATAAAGATTAGAACGGTCAATAAGCTTTGCACCGTCTGTATATTTCTTTCCGTGTTTCATAATAAATTACCTCCAGTGGTTAATCGGATACTTCCTCCCACAAGGGAATTAGTCTTCTACTACTATACCCATGCTGCGTGCGGTTCCGGCGATCATTGACATAGCTGCTTCAAGTGATGCTGCATTAAGGTCAGGCATTTTTGTTTCAGCAATCTTCTGAACATCTGCCTTTGAGATTGTTGCAACCTTGTTCTTGTTAGGAACACCTGATGCCTTGTCAATACCGCAAGCTTTCTTAATAAGAACTGCTGCAGGCGGTGTTTTTGTTACAAATGTAAATGAACGATCTTCATATACTGTAATTACTACAGGAATGATAAGACCTGCGTCATTCTTTGTTCTTTCGTTGAACTCTTTTGTGAATGACATAATGTTTACGCCGTGCTGACCGAGAGCCGGACCAACTGGCGGTGCCGGAGTCGCTTTGCCGGCAGGAATCTGAAGTTTAATTAAACCTACTACCTTCTGTGCCATAATAATTTCCTCCTAATATTGTGGTAAATGGCGAGATTAAAAATCTCTCCCACCATTACAAATGAAACGGCAATTTCATTTATAATGATAATAAGCAGTTATACTGCGAATTACTGAATTTTATTCACTGACTTTTTCAAGCTGGTCAAGTTCAAATTCTACTGTATTCTCTCTTCCGAACATTGAAACAGTTACTGAAACGCTGTTATTTTCAACATCAATTTCCTCAACTGTGCCGGAAAATCCTTCAAGCGGGCCGTCAATAACATTAACAAGGTCACCGACTTCGTATGAAACTTTGACGCTTACCTTTTCTACACCAAGCTTTTTAACCTCTTCATCGGTTAATGGCTCAGGTTTGCTTTCGGGGCCTACAAAGCCTGTACAGCCTCTTGTATTGCGAACAACATACCAGCTGTCGTCCGTCATAACCATTTTAATGAATACATATCCCGGCATCAGCTTGCGCTGATACTCTTTTTTTGTTCCGTCATCTTTAACCTCTACAACTGTTTCGGTGGGTATTGCCACTTCATAGATAAGGTCATGCAGATTACGGTTTTCCACAACAGTCTGAATATTGCTCGCTACTTTGTTTTCATAGCCTGAAAAAGTATGAGCAACATACCATTTTGCTTCTTCCATAAATTAAGCCTCCCGAAAATAAATATTAAACAAAACCGTCAATAATTATTCGGCTGCCTGTGTGGTTTCTTCTTCAGTAGTATCGGTGTTATCTGCAGAATCGGCATTATCCTCAACCTGCTGTGACACAGATGTTTCTGTATTAGCAGCATTCTTAAGGCCCTTCATACCGAGTGAAAGAAGTGTATCAACACCAAAAATACATACACCTGCAATTGTAACTACGACAATTACGATTAAAGTATTCTTGATTACTTCTTTTCTCTTTGCCCAAACAACCTTTTTACCTTCTGATTTTACACTTTTAAAGAATGACGCAATGGATTTAAAAGGATTCTTCTTTGACTTCTTTTTAGCAGCTTTTGCCTTATCCGCTTTTTCAGCGTTCTTTGAAGTCTTCTTCTCGTCAGCCATTTTCGTCCTCCTGTTACTTTGTCTCTCTGTGAAGAGTATGCTTCTTGCAGAAACGACAATACTTATTCATCTCAAGTCTGTCAGGTGAATTCTTCTTGTTTTTCATTGTGTTGTAATTGCGCTGTTTGCATTCAGTGCAAGCTAAGGTAATCTTAACTCTCATAAATAGCACCTCCGTTAAAATTTCGATAAATAATCTCCCTCGCTGCCACGCAAAGCAATGCAGGGCAAAAAAATAAGGCCTATCGGCGCTGATTAATTACTCTACTACGAGGTATAGTTACTATAACACAGTGTCAAATGATAGTCAAGCATTTTTGCTAAAAAAGTTTGCATTTGAATACAATTTATATTATTATAGTTAACAACCACTATACATTGTGAGGAAAAAGCATATGGGCACAATTGTAATCGGTGCAGGTGCAAGCGGACTTGCCTGTGCTGTAAGGCTGAAGCAGCGCATACCGGATTGCGACATAACGATTATTGAAAGGCTTTCACAGCCGGGTAAAAAAATCCTTGCTACCGGCAACGGACGATGCAATCTTTCAAATATTAAGGCACAGCACAGCAAAGAGGTTATTGATTTCTTTTCACAGCTGGGAATCCTAACACGTACTGATGATGAGGGCAGAATTTACCCTTATTCAAATCAAGCAACAACTGTTGCCGATACTCTGATAAACAAATGCTGTGAGCTTGGAATAAAAATTATAACAGACTGTGAGGTTATCAGCGTATCGGACAAGCTTTGCGTAAAAACATCGCAAGGAAACTTTAACGCTGATAATATTGTTATCGCCGCCGGCGCAATGGCCCAAAAGAGTTTAGGCTCAAACGGCAGCGGCTTTGAACTGCTCAAAGCTTTAGGGCATACCATCACCCCGCTCTCTCCGGCACTTGTTCAGCTTACTTCCCCCAGCAAATACCCACGCAAGCTAAAAGGGCACAGAGTTAAATGCAATATGACAATTCTGTTAGACAATCAGGATGCCGGCAGCGAATACGGCGAGGTTTTGTTTACAGACTATGGACTTTCGGGAATTGTTACAATGAATTTGTCCTATATAGTGAGTAAAAACTTCAATCAGCCCAATCCGCTGAAGTGCCACGCTGTTCTGGATTTAGTGCCTGAATTAAATGAGCAGGAGCTTTTAAAGCATATAAAAAAATTTGGCTCCCTGCAGGGAATTCTAGGCAGCAGATTTTCGGATATCATTGAAAAGCAAACAAACCAAAATGATGAAATGGCAGCAAAACTGGCAAAAAACTGGAAACTGATAATAAACGGAACAAAAGGCTTTGACTTTGCACAGATTACTGACGGAGGAGCAGAACTTTGTGAATTCAACAATTATGAATCCAAGCTGGTAAGCCACATATTTGCCTGCGGTGAAATACTCAACAAGCAGTTCCCGTGCGGCGGATTCAATCTTAATTTTGCCTGGTACAGCGGAATAAAAACAGCTGACAGAATCGCAGATATATACGAAGGTAACTGATTATGATAAGAATTAATGAAATAAAGCTTGCTCTGGACGAGGACGAAACACTCCTTGTTGCAAAAGCGGCAAAAATACTGAAGATAAATAAAAAATATATCGACTCCTATACAATTTATAAAAAGAGCGTTGATGCTAGAAAAAAGGATGACGTACACTTCACCTTTTCAATTGATACACAAATCAGTCTTGATGAAGAACAGATTGTATCAAAATGCAAAAGCAATAAGGTTCAGATTGTAAAAGCATATAAATACACATTGCCTGACAACAACAGAAACAGCTGTTTCAAACCTGTTGTCGTCGGTTTTGGCCCGGCAGGAATGTTTGCAGGATTAATTCTTGCGCAGGCAGGTCTTAAGCCGATTATACTTGAACGAGGCAAGGATGTTGATGCAAGAACAAAGGATGTAAATAAATTCTGGCAAAGCCGTGAGCTTAACGAAGAATCAAACGTCCAGTTCGGAGAGGGCGGAGCAGGCACCTTTTCCGACGGAAAGCTCACTACAGGTATTAAAAGTCCTTTTATTCGTAAAATTTTACAGGAGCTTTACGAGGCAGGTGCACCCGAGGAAATACTGTATTCCTCAAAACCGCACATAGGTACTGATCGGCTTGCCGTTGTAGTAAAAAATATAAGAAAGAAAATTGAGTCCCTTGGCGGCGAGGTAAGACTTGAATGCAAGCTTGAAAAACTTATTTGTGCCAACGGATTCATTCACGGAATAACCTATTCACATAAGGGCGAAACCATTGATATGGAAACCGATAGTGTAATTATGGCAATAGGCCATAGTGCACGTGATACGGTTGAAATGCTTTATAATATGGGTGTTCAAATCATGCAAAAGCCATTTTCTGTAGGGGCAAGAATTGAACATCCTCAAATTCTTATCAACAATGCCCAATATGGTAAATTTGCAAATCATCCAAAGCTGGGTGCCGCCGACTACAAGCTTGCCTGCCATGGACTTCACGAAAGAGGTGCTTATACATTTTGTATGTGCCCCGGCGGAACGGTTGTTGCAGCCGCAAGCGAAAAAGAAGGCGTTATTGTTAATGGTATGAGTGCTCTTGCCCGTGATGGTGAAAATGCAAATTCCGCCCTTTTAGTAGGAATTGAACCAAAGGATTTCCCAAGTGAACATCCCCTTGCAGGAATATATTACCAGAGAGAAATTGAAAACACCGCATACAAGCTTGCAGGCAGTAATTATTCTGCACCTGCACAGCTTGTGGGAGATTTTCTTAAAGGAATTGAAAGCAAGGAGCTGGGAAATGTCAGACCTACCTGCCCGACAGGCGTTACCTTAACAAATCTTGACGAATGCCTGCCCTCAAAAGTTTCGGCTACAATGAAATCTGCAATCGTTGAAATGGACAAAAAGCTCAACGGATTTAATTTGTATGATGCAGTTCTTACCGCACCTGAAACACGTTCATCAAGCTCTGTAAGAATTTTGCGTGATGAATTTCTGCAATGTAATATAAGAGGCGTATACCCCTGCGGAGAGGGTGCAGGATATGCAGGCGGTATTATTTCAGCAGCAGTTGACGGTGTAAAATGTGCACACGCCGTTCTTGAAGACGAGCATTAATTCCAAACTTATTTATATTATGTAATAAAATAACCAATGGTCCGTTTCTTGAGACCATTGGTTATTTCTAATTTGTATTGATTTATAAATCATCTGCATCCTGAACAGGAACTTCAAGCTCATCATTATAGTACATATCTGCAGGTATGCCCGTGTAACTGCCGTCAACATCACAATTAACCATATCAGGACTGATATAAGATGTTAAATCAATAATAGGCTTTTTCTTTTTATTATTTTTCTTTTTCAAAAAAATCACCCCTGCATTATTCTTTGCAGAGGTGTAAAAATTTATTATAGCTTTTCAACATCAATTCCTGCTATTTTTTCCATAAAAATTTTCGGCGTGATTATACTGCCCATTTCGCCAAACTCGTCCATATTCATATTAAAATTATTAACATAAATCGGAATATCATTATATTCCACATCTATATGAATAACCTCGGCATCTGATTTAACCTGGTTGAAATCACAGGAATTTGCATCATATGATTTTTTCACAACCGTTTCGTGGTTCCTGATATATTCAAGCGTTACATTGCGAAGAGATTTTGATACAGATATATATTTATCTTCCTTTGAAAGTGCGTGTGACATCGGCATTTGTGCAACTGCCTTGCATGCACCGGAATTCACAAAAAACTCATTGATGAAAATGGATTCCAGCCTGCTCGTGTCATCCGGAACAATGATTGCCAGAATATACTTTGAAAGCTTCTTTCCATAATTTTTTTTCATAAATTCTTTGAAATAATATTGGCTTTCAGCAATCTTTTCCGCAAATTCATGATAAAAAGGAATATTCGCAACAGGATTGATTGAGGGCATTGTGAAAGTGAGAAATTCATCGCTGTCCTTATTTTTAACCAATATATTATTATTTGTAATAATCATAGGTACGGTTTTTGCCATCGTATCAACTCCGCTGTTATTGTTGATATTATTTTACTACATACTATGTTTTAAATCAACAAAATTTAAAATTTAAAAAAATATAGTGAAATCATATATGGAATATGCTACAATATGAAAAGCGAGAGGAGATCAGGTATGCCAAATAATAATGAAATTGATGATATTTTAAACGAATTAAAAAATAAAAAGCAAACAAATTATAGTAATAATACGACTTCAGACTTTGAAGTCAAGGAAAGAAAAGAAGTAAAAGAAGAAATAAAATCGACTGATAAAATTGATATAAATACACAATCGAACAATTTTGATTTAATCAACGATTCTTTCAAATCCACGAATGATATAGATGATATATTCGATGACGATTATGACGATAATGAAAATATGAAAAATAAAAATCCTAAAACTAAAAAAATAATCATTGCAGCAATAGCTGTAATCCTGATAGCTGCAATTGCAGCAGCAGGCTTTGTTATTGCAAAAAAGAATCATAAAGAAACCGAGCCTGAAACAACTACAGAAACAATAACTACAACAGCTGCACCGGTAGAAAAGATAACAAATCCACTTACAGGTGCCGAGGGCTTTAATAAATCCGCTATCGGCAAGCGGCCTGTTGCCTGTGTGGTTGAAAATGCCAAAGCTGCAAGACCGCAATGGGGAATTGATGACAGCAAAAACCCACCTGATATTATAGTAGAGGCAGAGGTTGAAGGTGGCGAAACAAGAATGATATGGCTTTATGCAGACTATACTGCTCTGCCAAATCAGATTGGCCCGTTGAGAAGTGCAAGACCGCCGTTTATAAGATTTTCACAGCTTTTTGACTGCGTATTCATTCATTGGGGTCAGAGTACAAGCAAGGGCAACTACATCGGTGCCGATTCTGTTTTTAAATCAGAAAATGTCGACCACATTAACCAAATGGCTTACAGCGACAAGTTCAATCTGTTCGGAAGGGATTCCTCAAGGGGCGTTTCATCCGAGCATACAGGTGTTTTGTATGGCGACAAGCTCAAAGATGCTATCGAAGCATCCGGCTTTAGAACAGAGGTTCAAAACAGCAGCTTCACATCCTTTAAATTTAATGAAAAGGATACTGCTGTCGGCGAAACCCCCTGCATCACTTTAGGACTTACCTTTTCAAAAAGCACAAAAACAAGAGATTGGACCTATAATGCAGAGGATAAAATGTATCATTCCAACAACTATATGACGGATGTTTCAAGAAAAAATATCCTTGTACTGTTTGATACAACTGCTTATATTGTTAAAGAAAACTACAAGGGCAGCGGCAATTCCGAAACCTATTGTGACTACAAGCTTTCCGGCGGTACAGGCAAGCTTGCAAGTGCAGGTACTGTTTGTGACATAAAATGGTCGGTTGAAAACGGCGTACTCGTTATAAAAGACACTAACGGTAATGATGTTTCTTTCAACGCAGGCACCACATGGATTGGCTGGGGTTCAGCAAATAATGGCGGAAGCGTTAAAACAAGCCAGTCTGATCAGGAAAATCAATAAATAATATAAAACATAAAGCCGTCTTAATACATTTGCGAATCTGCATTGTATTAAGCACGGCTTTTTACATTATTGATGATAAATGTACATTGTGATATACTATATATAAGAAATATATTTAAAAAGTATCATTTTTATATTAGCTTTATATTAGCAGGAGACAGATTATGGCGGAGATATGGGATATTTATGATAAAAACAGACAACTGACCGGCTTGACTGTTGAAAGAGGCAAGCCGATGAAGCAGGACCAATACCACCTTGTAGTCGACGTGTGGATCATAAATTCCAAGGGCGAATGGCTGATTTCCAAAAGAACACCTAACAAGCATTTTCCTCTTATGTGGGAGTGTACAGGCGGCAGTGCCATTTCAGGTGAGGACAGCATTACAGCCGCTCTGCGTGAGGTTAAAGAAGAGCTTGGTATTGACCTTGACAAAAACAAAGGCAAACTTTTTACCACCGGCATTAGACAGCTGCGTGAATTCCCCGATTTTAAAGACATATGGGTATTTGAGCACGATTGCAATATTGACAATGTTGTTTTGCAGGAGGGTGAAACCTGCGATGCAATGTGGGCAAGCAGCGATAAAATAAAAGAGCTTATTGCTGCCGGTGATTTTGTGCCGCAAACTGCAATACCATATATAAATCCGCTTTTTGATAAATATAAAAAGCAAGAGGAACAGCTATGATAATACACCCGATTCATCCGATTTATAATGAAAATTCAAAAACGCTCATTTTAGGCACCTTTCCGTCTGTTAAGTCAAGAGAGGAAGGCTTTTTCTACGGCCATCCGCAAAACAGATTCTGGCGGGTTATGGCTTTCATATGCAATTGCAAATGCCCGCAAAGCATTGAAGAAAAAACTGCAATGCTGCTGGATAATCATTTTGCTTTGTGGGATGTTATCCATTCCTGCGAAATTGAAGGCTCTGCAGACAGCACAATAAAAAATGTTATTCCTAACGATATTAAAGCACTTACAGAAAAAACAAAAATAAACAAAATATTTGTAAATGGCAAAAAGGCAGAAAGTCTGTACAAAAAATATATTGAAAAGCAAATCGGAATAAAAGCAATTGTTCTTCCGTCGACAAGTCCTGCCAATGCATCGTGGAGCCTTGATAAACTTTGCCATTTTTGGGCTGCAGAAATTCTTGATAAATAATTTTATAAATAAATTATGATATAATCACCGAAATATTTGTAAAAATATTTATGGTGATTTAAATGTTTTATCAATTTAACGATGATTTAATCAATATTGATTTGACCGAGATTGACAGCAATTTATTAACCCTTGGTTATATCAGCAGCAATCATCTTTCGGATTGCTACAAAAGCCTTGGTTTTTCCCCGCACACAGTTGAAATGTGCAAAGGAAAAAGCTGCTTTTTTTCCTCTGATATTGAGGTGTTTGATGATTACAGCTTTTTTAAGGTGAATATTGTTAATGCCACCAGCCCTGAAAGGGACGAAAACTGCATTGGCGTTTACATCAAAAAGAATATGCTCCTTATTGTAAATGTGCAGGAAAATGCTTGCTCCAACAGGGATTCCTTTATGAAGCTCTTATCAAAAATTTCCTGTGAAAACATTACAATAGAAAAGCTTGTATGCAGTTTTTTTGAAGTGCTTATATCAGGTGACAACAAAGCACTTGAAAAGGCAGAACTTGAAATAAATAAGCTTGAAGAAACCGTGCTGAAAAATAATGCTGACAAAAGCTTCAACCTTGAACTTCTCAATATGAAAAAGGAGCTTTTATCAATCCGTGGTTATTATGAGCAGCTTATTGATATAAGTGAGGCTCTGCGTGAAAATGAAAACGAGCTTTTTGACGAGATGCGTTTAAAACAGTTTCGTATTTTTACCGATAAGGCTGTAAGGCTTAAGGAAAATGTTGATTTGCTGCGTGACAGCGTAGTACATTTATGGGATGCCTATCAGGCTTATCTTGATATGCGGCTCAATCAGACTATGAAGGTATTTGCACTTGTTACAACCATATTTTTTCCGATTACCGTTATAACCTCGTGGTACGGTATGAATTTTACATTTATGCCGGAGCTTGGATGGAAATTCGGATACTTATATGTAATCGCATTATCCATAGTCGTTGTGCTTTGTCTTTATCTATGGCTGAAAAAGAAAAATTGGTTTTAAACTGAAATTTAAATATTGATATCTGATTAACATAGGAATGCATTTTCGGGAGGGTTGAAATGAAATACATAAATCTTTTTAACGACAATAATTATTGTTATTGCTTTTGCATTGATAACAACAGAATATATAAAGGACCTAATGCAAAGCGTTTTACTCCCGATATAAAATATTTTCTCTCCATAAGCCTTGCTTTATTTCTTGCAAAAGTATTTGACAACATTTTTGAAAACAGCGAAAGGATGATTATTATTGCATTGATTCTGCTCGCTGTATGCCTGCCGGCAATTGCTGCAATCCCATTCTATAAGCAAATAATAAAAAAATTTGAAGAAAACCTGAAAGAATATCATCCTGCACCAATGCAGCTTGAGGATATGATTTCAAAAGGCAAAAAGCAATTTCAGATTCAGCTTGTTATAATTGCTTTTATGCTTGTATCAACACTATTTCTGTTTTTCGTATTCTATTATCATTCTAATCCTATTATATTACTTTTATCAGCTGTAATGTGCTTTATATCTGTATTGGCAATTATGTGGATTAAACCGATAACAAAATATAGATTTTTCAAAAACGAAAAGTAGATAGATTAATGTTATGATGAAAAGAGGTGTGCTTATTGGAGCCTGATGAAATCAACAAAATATGTGAGGAGCTTTGGAAGGATATTGAACCGCATTTGCGCAGAATATGCAAAATCAAACTGGGCAGCTGCCCGCAAGAGGCAGAGGATGTCATATCCGATGTGTTTTTAGCCTTTTGCAGCAGGGCTGATAAGTACGGAATCCCTCAAAGCCCGAAAGGCTGGATATACAGAGCTTTTAACAATATTTTAAATTCAAAATACAGAGAACTGTACCGCAAACGAAAAAACGAATACCAAGCATTTGATGAAGAATATGTTTTACCATATAAAAATGACATATCAGAAGATGTAATAAACAGCATCTATTTAGACCAGGTAATGGAAATACTCGAAAAAGAACTGAAAAAGGAAGAATTGGAACTGTTTAATTACATATATCGCGAAGATTTAAAAATAAAAGAAATTTCAAATATTTTGGGGTTAAATGAATCCGCTGTTAAACAAAAGCACTATAGATTGTGCAATAAAATAAAGCGCATAGTAAGCGAAAATAAAAAAATCAAATAATTTTTGTTACTTATTTGCTTTTTTGTGACTACATATATGAAGGAAACACTAGGGAGGTGCAAAAATGGATGATAACATTTTGAATAAAGTATTCAACAGTGAACCGATTAAATTTACCCTTTCTGAAATCGAAATGATGATGGACGAAGAATTAGATAAAGATCCAGACGAGATGGACACCGATTTTATTGATATGTGTATGGATGTTCTTGAAACCGGATATGCAGCGGAAGAAGAAAAGCTAAAAAAGAAAATATCCCGTAGGATGAAACTGTCAAAGATTCTTTTAACAGCAATTATAATTACCACTGCTGCCGGAATTTCAATACCCGTGGGTGCTAAATATATTGAAAGCGACGTATCGGATAAAATTGTGCAGTTTTGTTATGATTATTTCAATGTTGATTTAAGAAATGGTAAAACCCATGCACAAAATCATATATACAATGATGGAAATATTGTTAATACGCTAAAGGATGAAGGCTTTGACAATGTTATACTTCCGCTTGAAATAGCCAATTCTCTTTGCAGCATGGAGCCTATTCAAAAGGACGAATTTATGGCAACTGCTTCAATGAAATGTGAAATCGCAGAAAGAAATATAAACTGTGCTGTAACCATTTCACGTTACGATGAGGAAGTAAGCTTTTGTGTCGGTCAGACAAAGGCTTCAAATGGTTTTGACTCGGTAAAACAACTTACCATTAACGGTATGGATGTTATTGTTTTTTCCGATAGTGAAACTTCGTGTATTCTCTATGTTGACGATTTAACCGAATATGATATTAGATTAAATAATTGCGACATTGAAACAGCTGTGGAAATTGCGCAAACATTATAATCCTATATACAACCATTATAAAGGCCCTGAAGGGTTAAACCTTCAGGGCCTTTATTTTTATAAAACGCATTTGTTAATTTTTTGTGAACATTGCAAAAAAAGCGTTACCAAAATAATTTTAAAACGACTATATAAGCAACCTGTAAAAACAATTTATAATCGTAAAAATATTTTGGAGAATAGGAATGAATCGTTCAAAAAGGATTTTGCTTTCATTAATCACACTATTGGTTATCACAGCTATTTTGGTCATTATATATTTCCTATATGGCAGCACAATGATAAATATAAATAATGAAAATTCGATAAACAAAAAGCTTGCATTGGATTCAAACAGTCAGGTTGAAATCCTTGCAAGCAGCGAATACTGCGGCTGGGCAGGTATTTTATATAGAGAGTCAGGTGATAACCTTACTCATTTTGTTTATTTAAAAAAGCATAGCTTTTACAAAAACAGATACATAATTTGCGGTGAATGGAAAGGCAGTTATACTGCCTGTGAAGCTAAAAATTCAAATATGCTGTATGGTGAAAAAGCCGTTTGCTTCATCTTTGGCAATTCTGAAAAAAATACCAAATACAGCATTTTTGAATTTGACATCAATACCGGCAAAGTATGCAAAAAGCTTGATGAAATCAATGTTCATGAAAATTCATTTGTACTTACAAAAATGTATGATATGAACAACCATTCAAACAACATATTTGTATTTAACGGTTCCTGCAATATGGAAGAAATCAATGCATTATATTTTTAAATCAAAATATAAACTAGAACCTTGCTTCAAGCCTGTAAATCGGAAAGCCCTGGGATGCAAATTTGTTTTCATATTCCGTTACAATATTGCCCTCAAAATCGCTGTTGTGCAAATCAAGCGATATGTTTGAAAGCTTAAACCCACATTCTGAAAACGACTCAATTGAATATTCAAAGAAATGCATATTATCTGTTTTCTGGCATATTACGCCGTCATTTTTCAGAATACTTTTATATATTTTTAAAAATCTCGGATTTGTAAGCCTGTGCGCAACATGCTTGTTTTTCGGGAACGGACATGAAAAATTAAGGTAAATTGCACCAACGCTGTCGGGGGCAATATAGGATGGCAGGTATTCGGCCGTGCCGCAAAGAAAACGTATATTATCAAGCCCCATATCCCTTGCTCTTTCAATTGCAAGAATCAGCACATTTCTGTTGCGCTCAATGCAAAGCATATTTTTTTGCGGATTTTCTTTTGCAAAGGTGCAGCCAAACTGACCCTTGCCGCTGCCGATTTCAATAACAACATCATTGTCATTGCCAAACAGTTCCTTCAAATCAATTATATGATTTTCCTTTTCTGCGTCGCTGTAATTAAGCGACGCATTTTTCATTATCGTAAGATAATCAGAGGAAGCTGCTATGCGTTCATCTAAATTTTTCTTTCTTTTCATTCTCATATTCAATCACCGTTTAGCTAATAAGTGCATATTCACGCGCAAGCAATAAAATATTTATTCAATAGGCATAAGATTTTTAAGGCTTACATCCATTATTGGTGCTGAATGTGTAAGTGCTCCACAGGATACAAAATCCACACCAATCTCGGCAATTTCCTTAAGACGCTCTTTTGTAACATTGCCTGAACACTCTGTCTGTGCCTTGCCGCCGATAAGCTCAACCGCCTTTTTCATAGTGTCATTATCCATATTATCAAGCATAATGATATCTGCACCTGCTGCAAGAGCCTCTTCTACCTGCTCAAGTGTTTCCGTTTCAATTTCAATTTTTCTTACAAACGGTGCATAATCCCTTGCCATTTTTATTGCTTTTGTAATAGAGCCTGCTGCACCGATATGATTATCCTTAAGCAAAACACCGTCGGACAAATTATACCTGTGATTGGTAGCACCGCCAACTGTAACAGCATACTTTTCAAACGGGCGCATATTGGGGGTCGTTTTTCTTGTATCTAAAAGGGTTGTTGAATATCCCTCAAGCTCGTCCATATACGCTTTTGTCATCGTTGCAATACCGCTCATACGCTGCAAATAATTAAGTGCCGTTCTCTCACCGCTCAATATAACCTTTATGTCGCTGTAAATAATTCCCAGCAAATCGCCTTTCTGCACTCTGTCGCCATCCTTGAAATTTGCTTCAAAACGGCTTGATGAATCCAGCAGCTCAAAGGTTCTTTTAAATATATCAAGACCGCAGATTATTCCATCCTGCTTGCAGATAAGCTCTGCTCTGCCCTGCTTATCTTCAGGCATAACTGCATTGGTAGATACATCTTCGGAAGTGATATCCTCCTTAAGCGTATTCAGAATATAATCATCAACGTTAATCCTCATTGTTACACCATTTATCATAGAATTCACGGTCCTTTCCTTTAATATCATCCATAATAATCTTTTTAAATTCCTTTGCCCTTGTATTTTTATCCGGGTATGATTTTAAATCCAGTTCGGGCAGCTCAAAAATCTTATCGCTGTCATCCTGTGCAATAAGGGACGCAGCTCTTTTGGCAAATACAAGACTCTCCAGCAATGAATTTGATGCAAGTCTGTTTCTGCCGTGAACACCGTTGCAGGCCGTTTCACCCACAGCATAAAGGTGTTGCATTGAGGTTTTGCCGTTTATATCGGTTTTTACACCGCCCATCATATAATGCTGTGCAGGCGTTACCGGAACCATATCCTTTGTTATATCATAGCCCTCTTCCATACACGCCTCATATATATTCGGGAATCTCTCGGCAGCCTCCTCGCTGCTCATTGTAGGAAGCGTAAGGTAAACATGGTCGGTATTAAACTTTTCCATCTCCTCAACAATTGCGTTTGTAACAACATCACGGGGCTGAAGCTCATCCGTAAAACGTTCGCCCTTTTCATTAAGAAGTATTGCACCCTCTCCGCGCACACTTTCGCTGATTAAAAATCTTCTTCCTCTTTTTTTACTGTAAAGCGTTGTCGGGTGAATTTGTATGTAGCTCATATCCTTAAGCTCAACATTATGTTTAAGCGCAAGTGCAAACGAATCGCCTGTAATATGAGGGAAATTGGTTGAATTTAAAAACAATCCACCGATTCCGCCCGTAGCAAGAATAATATCCCTTGCTATTATTGCACCCATTTCGCCATATTCATCCTCACACACAATACCCTGACAAATATTATCCTTTTCAATAAAATCTATCATTGTGGTTTGCGTTACAAAGGTAATATTCTCTCTCTTTTTAGCTATTTTCAGAAGAGTTGCAGTAATTTCCTTACCCGTTTCATCCTTATGGTGAAGAATACGGTTGCGTCTGTGAGCACCCTCACGGGTGTAATCAAAATCGCCGTCATCATCCGTATCAAATTTAACACCCAAATCAACAAGCGTGCCTATTACATCTGTTGATGATTCAATCATAACCTTTACTGATTCAGGGTTGTTTTCAAAATGGCCCGCTTTCATTGTGTCCTCAAAATAACAATTAAAATCATTAATGTCCTTTAAAACACATACTCCGCCCTGTGCAAGGTAAGAATCACATTCTTTTAAATCTTCTTTTGTTATAACAAGAATATCCTTGTTTTTCGGCAGGCACAATGCAGCAAACAAACCTGCAACACCGCTGCCAACAATCACAATATCCGTTTTTATAAAATCTTTTTCTTCCATAGCTTTCGTTTAATAATTTAAGTTATCTCCTCGGAATATATATGTATACCCTATAAACTTGCTATATCAAGATATACTTATTCTAATATATAATTATTTCACGCACTTGTCAAGATAGACAAAGAATATATATTATGATAAAATCAAATTATAAGTTATATAAGACGAAAGCGGTATTAAATATGAATGTATTTGATTTTGACAATACCATATATGATGGTGAAACCCTTGTTGATTTTATATTCTACTATATAAAGACTGACCCTAAAATATGGAAATACGTACCCAAACTTGTACGCATATATTTTAAAGACACACTTCACCTGTTCACCGTTGAGGATGCTGTTACTGCCTATGCAGACTTTCTTGAGGGGTATTACATAAAAAACACAATAAAAAAAGAGGATATAAAAAAATTCTGGGATGAAAACGAGCACAAAATAAAGCCCTGGTATAATGAAGTAAGAAAAGACGATGATATTATTGTATCGGGAACCACCGACTTCCTGCTTGATGAAATCGCAGCACGCATAGGTTTAAAAAATTATATCGGTTCCTCAATAGACGAAAAGACAGGCAAATTCAAACGCCTTTGCTTTCTTGAAAACAAAGTAAAAATATTCAGGGAACTGTATCCGGATGCACATATTGATAATTTTTATACCGACTCTATGAACGATAAAGCCATGATGGATATTGCCGACCACGTTTACTTTGTAACAGGCAACAAAATTGAACAGATAAAATAGGAGGCAGCATGACAAAGCTAACCTTTATAGCAGATACACACCATTACAGCCAGAGTCTCGGCATTTCAGGCAGGCAATATGAGCTTCGCGCCGGCTCTGACCAGAAATGCCTTGCAGAAACAGGCGCAATAATTGATGCCGCATTAAAAAAAATTGCTGATTCTGACACAGATGCTGTTATGATTGCAGGTGATATTACAAATGATGGTGAAATGGCATCACATATAGAATTCAGAGAAAAGCTTTATAAATTAAAAAAGAAAAAGCCGGTGTACATAATCACTGCAACCCACGATTGGTGCTGCGACAAAAATCCGAGAAAATTCAGAGGCAACACCGTGAGCAATGATGTTGAGGTTATGCCAAGCAGCAGACTGCCGGAATTTTACCGTGATTTCGGACCAGATGATGCAATAAGCAAATTTATAACCCATATCGGCACCTGCTCATATGTTGTTCAACTGTCCGACAAGGTAAGGCTTTTAGCCCTGAACGATGATAAGAACGAGGACGACCACGCCGGATTCACCGAAGAACATTTCTGCTGGATTGAAGAACAAATAAAATCCGCAAAAGACAGCGGCTGTCTTATAATAGGTATGGAGCATCATCTCCTCACGCCGCATATAAGCCCTTTTATTACAGGCGGCGGGACTTGTGTTGCAAACAGAGCGTATGTGGCATCACGCCTTGCAGACGCAGGATTAAAATATATGTTTGTCGGCCATTCACATATTCAGAATACCACTGATTTCAAATCAAAAAACGCAAATATAATCACCGAGGTAAATGTAGGATCACTTGTCGGCTATCCGGCCCCTATCGTTGAAGTAACCGTAAATGACGATATGACCTTATATTACGAGGTAAAACACCTTGAAACATTTGAATTAAACGGCAAAACGATAAATGCACAAACTTTTCTCGCAAAGCATACAACAGATTTGATTCATCGTTTATTTGATGCACCGAACCAGAAAGAACTTGCCGACAGATTAACTGCCCTGCAGCTTGACAGCAAAAAATCCAAAAAGCTGGCTCCTTTAATAATGCCGTTTTTTAAATTTATAAAAAAGGCCAATGTGATGCAGCTTTATAAAAAGCTTAAACACATTGGTCTTGCGAAAGATATTGACTACATAATTGCCGTAAAATACAGAAATACTATGATTATGGATATTATTGATGAAATTTTACTTTCTGCCTTTGACGGCAGCTTAAAAAAATACAGCAGAAATGATGATTATTACAAGCTGATTATGTCGGTAGTTTCCATTCCTGCAAAGCTTTTTAAGAAAAACAACAATTTTAAAAAATTAATTTTTGCTGTGGATGCTGTACTTACCGGCGGAAAGTTCAATAATCAAAAGGATTTAATTTAATAAATACAATATTTGCTAAAATATCCCCAATAGTATTGACATTCCGATTTTGTTGTGTTACTCTTTTGTTACATTTAAATATACTATATTTTGAAAGCAAAACCACTATAAACGCAAAAGCGCAATATGTTGTATATTTTCGCATTGAAACACACTTTATAGTGATTGCTTCAAAAGTTACATTTTGGATAAAAAATGTATTATTTGTTTATTTTAAACCATTCATTTGCTATAATATTAATGTTTACCAGCATACATATTTAACTTAATTATACAAACATTATATATCGTAAAGCATAACAAGAGAGGTGATATTTGCTTGGAAAACTTTGTTATTAACGGCGGTCATGAGCTTTTCGGCGAAGTTAATATAAGCGGCGCAAAAAATGCAGCCGTAGCAATAATTCCGGCAGCACTGCTTTCAGACGATGTTGTTCGTATTGAAAATATACCAAATATAAGTGACGTAAGTCTTATCATACAAATTCTTGACAGCATGGGTGCAGGAATAAAAATGATAAATAAAAATACAATTGAAATTGATTCACGCCAGGTAACCTGCAAGCCTGTTCCATATGAGCTTGCATCGCATTTCAGAGCAAGCTATTATTTAATTGGCATTATGCTCGGCAGATTCAAAAATGCCGAGGTTGCAATGCCCGGCGGATGTGATTTCGGAACAAGACCTATCGACCTTCATATCAAGGGTTTTAAAATGCTCGGTGCAAAGGTTGAAACAATAAATGGTATGGTTTGCGCCAAGGCAGACAAGCTTATTGGTGCTTCAATTTATATGGACACTGTATCCGTAGGTGCAACAATGAATGTAATGCTCTCTGCCGTTCTGGCAAGGGGCCTTACTGTAATTGAAAACGCTGCTAAAGAGCCACATATTGTTGATTTGGCAAACTTCCTTAATTCAATGGGTGCCGATGTAAGAGGTGCAGGTACTGACGTTATAAAAATCCGCGGAGTAGAAAAGCTTCACGGCTGCACTTATTCAATTATTCCGGATCAGATTGAAGCAGGTACGTATATGGTTGCAACAGCAGCCTGCGGCGGCGACGTACTCATAAAAAATATTATACCAAAGCATCTTGAATCAATCAGCGCCAAGCTTGAAGAGGCCGGTGCGGAAATCATTGAATATGATGATGCTGTACGTGTAACCAGATTCAAACCGCTTTCAAAGTGTAACGTAAAAACCATGCCGCATCCGGGATTTCCTACCGATATGCAGCCGCAGATGGCAGTTTTGCTTTCAATCGCAAAGGGTACAAGCATCCTTTCTGAAAGCGTGTGGGACAACCGTTTCCAATATGTTGGTCAGCTTTTAAGAATGGGTGCCGATATTCAGGTGGACGGAAAAACAGCTGTTATTGAGGGCGTTGATAAGCTTTCAGGTGTTAAAGTTAAAGCAACCGACCTTCGTGCAGGTGCCGCTATGATTATAGCCGGTCTTGTATCAGACGGGGAAACTACAGTTGAAGATATTCAATATATCGACCGTGGCTATGAAGACGTTTGCGAGAAGTTTTCACTTCTCGGTGCAGATATAAGACGTGTTGAGGTAAGCGAGCCTGAAGTTGTTGCTGCAGATGCAGGCTAAACTTTAAATTTATTTGCAAATGTAAAAGCGTATCCCGAGGGACAGCCTTATGATACGCTTTTTTTATTAGATAAAATTAGAAAAACATTAAAATAAAAATCTTTTATTTTAATCCGTTAAAACTCTTGTTTGATAGGAACAAACAATTATTGAATATAAAAACTACTTTTGCGTTTGGAAAGGCTGTGGGAATTAATATGTCAAAGGTATGTCAGCTGTTTTCAGGCAGCAGCGGTAATTCAATATTGATATCGGGAGGCGGCCACAATTTTCTTGTCGATATAGGCGTATCTGCAAAAAAGTGTGAAACCGCTTTATCGGAAATCGGCATAGATGCAAAGGACATTGACGGCATTTTTGTAACCCACGAGCATGTTGACCATATCAGCGGCATACGTGTATTTGCTTCAAGGCACAACACCCCTGTATTTGCATCGCAAAAATGCCTTGATAAAATGTTTGATTCAGGTGCTCTTAACGACAAAATCACAGCTGATGCTATAGATTATCATATGGAACTGTGCGGCAGCGAGGTAAAAAGCTTTAAACAAAGTCACGACAGTATTGACTGCCTTGGATACAGATTTAATCTTCCCGATGGCAGGAGCGTTGCGGTCTGCACAGATACAGGATACATAACAGATAATGCAAAAGAACAGCTTAAAGGTGTTGATTTAATATGCATTGAATCCAATCACGAGGTTGCAATGGTTCAGGCAGGCTCCTACCCTTACCCTCTTAAGCAGCGCATACTCGGTGCAAGAGGGCATCTGTCCAACTTTGATTGCGGCGAATACATAAAAGAGCTTGCACAAAGCGGCACCACACGCTTTGTTCTTTCCCATTTAAGCCGCGAAAATAATATGCCGCATATTGCAAGGCAAACAGCATTATCCGCACTCAATGAAATAGGTTTAACAGAAGATACAGATTTCAGGCTTTATGTATCACCGCCTGAAAATGACAGCAGGAGCATTGCGTTATGATAAATTTAACCGTTATCGCTGTAGGAAAATTAAAGGAAAGCTACCTGCGTGACGGCTGCAGCGAATATATAAAAAGGCTTAAGGCTTTTTCCAAAATCAATGTTATCGAAATAAATGAGGAACGAGCAAGCGATAACCCCTCACCCTCGGAAATTGAAAACATCATAAAAAAAGAGGGCGAGCGAATTCTTTTAAAAATTCCCAAAGGCGCTGCAGTTATTCCGCTGTGTATCGAGGGCAAGGAATACAGCAGTCCTGATTTTTCAGCACTTTTAGAGCGTATTGCTATGACAAGCTCCCACATCTGCTTTGTTATAGGAGGCTCCTTCGGCTTAAGTGATGCAGTTAAAGGAATGAGCAAAAATAAGCTTTCCTTCGGGAAAATGACGCTCCCCCACCAGCTTGCAAGAATGGTTCTGCTCGAACAAGTTTACAGAGCCTTTTCAATTTCCAATAATTCCAAATATCATAAATAAAACATAAAAGCACTACTGTATTTATAGATAACAGTAGTGCTTTTTTATAACATATAAAATAAAGAGTGAAAACCTATAATAACATTTCGACTTTTATACGATAAACAAACTTAAATCAGAAAATGAAAAAGACGCCCGGATAGCCCGAAGCGTCTTTTTCATAAGGGGTAAAAATTTATGTGAAAACGTTGCTGTTATATATAAAAAGGTTGAGATAAAAAGCTTATCGCCAACCTTGTTGACTATTTTAAAATCTTATATGGATTAGAATTCAAATTGATTTCTCTCATTCTAACATATTTCGGAGCCATATTTTTAAGCATTGCACCTTTAATCATAAAGAATGCAACATCCTTGCTGATTTTTTCATAATCAACATTAAAGATTTTTGCAGAAACATGTTTGTTAAAAGCATTAACCAACGGCCCCATACAAAAAGCTGTTATTACAGTTCCTATACCTATATTTTTAATTTGCGAAAAATCACCGTGAAGCAGAGCGGTAAACCCGCCGCTTACTGTAAGACCTATAAGTATTACCGTAATATCTGTAATTACTCTCACCCATTTATGCTCAAGCTTAATTCCGCGGCTGAGCATAAAACCAAGTGCATCATACGGTCCTACGCCTACATTTGCAGTGAAGAATAATGAACAAGCAAAACACAAGGTTACTATACCTGCAAGAAGAAGGGGGATTCTTACAGCTAAAGTATAATGGCTGTTAACCATTGGCTCAATTATACCCTGAAAAAATTCACAGACATAACCGCAGCCTACCATATTGAACACGGTTCCTACGCCAACCAAGCCCCTGTGTGCAACTACCACAACATACAGCAAAATAACTGCATTTACAATAAGCTGGTAAGTACCAAAACCTATGTTCAGTGTGTTTGCAACGTTCATATTCATCGAAGTGAAAGGATCAACGCCAAAACCCGATACAGAAAAAAGTGAAATACCAAATCCCATTATAAGGATACTTGAAAGGGAAAGGACAGTTCGTTTAATCATATGATGCTGAACAAACATATCCTTTAGATATCCATATGCATTAGAACTTACTTTTTTCATTTTTTCGCCTCGTGTTCTGTTGTATTTCCCCTCTCTATTAGCAATTATATGCTTACAAAAATAAAAATCAAGTTTTTTGTGCAACTTTCTACTTTTATAACATTTTGAATAATATTTTTTAATATTTTTTGTTAATAATAAACAATTATTTATTCCATTTGTTTACCAAGAAAGGCAGCCGCAACCTGAACAAGCTTTATATCCGTTTCACTCGGCAAAGAGTTATCATTTTCCTCTATTAGTGCAACAGCTCCGCTTACGTCCCCACCATATATTATAGGATAAACAACGTTGGCACGCCTGTTAAAGCCCTCTATAGCGTTCATACTCGGCACCTGATCTGTTGAAATATGAATCGCTCTGTTTTCCATAAGCTCTTCCAGATTTTTGGTCACCCTGCGTTCAAGGATTTCTCGCTTGCTTATTCCTGAAGCTGCAATAACGTGGTCATTATCCATAATCGCAATTGGTAATCCACCGTTTTTGTGCAAAACTTCAGCATACTGATTTGCAAAATTTGATAATTCACCTATAGGTGAATACTTTTTAAAAATCACTTCGCCCTCTGCGTCTGTAAAAATTTCCAAAGGGTCGCCCTCTTTAATTCTGAACGAACGCCTGATCTCTTTTGGTATAACAATTCTGCCAAGGTCATCAATACGTCTGACGATACCTGTTGCCTTCATATAGTCCACTCCTCAAATAATGTAAATTTATCTGTAATATTTTGCACATATTATCGTTATCTATACACCAAATAAAATAGGATTTTTTGGTAAAACAATCAAATTTATTGTGCAAACAAAATCATAATCCTTTTTATAAATAAGAATCTAACAAAAAATCCCGCTGATAAAAAATATCAGTGGGATTTTTACATTATCATATATGAATTAACAGGTTAGCAAATGATTTTGCCGCAAAGAACTTACATTTCTTTTTCTTCCTGCGTTTTATCTTCCTTCTCCTGTTTTGGATGTAGTGCAATACCTGCGACCGTACATATTATGCCTGCCAGCAAAATAACTGCACCGCAAATAAGAGCTGCTTTTGAGGGTGAGGACATTTGCTCGCTGTAAACCTGAACCTGTGCACTATTTTCTGCCAGCTCATTATGCTCGAAATCCTCATTCTGCTGTATTTCTTCAGCAGCATAATCGCCCTCTTCTGCGATACCATTACCGGAAAATTTAGTATATGTTTCCTTTGAAGAGGTGGTTTTTGAGCCGCTGAATTTTGTGCTCTTTTCACTATTTTTTACTGTTGTTTTCATTTCGTTACTATTATTGTTGTTATTGTTGACTTTGCTCTTATCAGCCTTTGCAGCAGCGTTTTTAGAAGAAGTGCTCTTTTTAGTCGTAGTCGGCTCATACATATCAAGCTGTGCATTTTCAAACAACATCTGCGTTGAATAATTGCCGCAATAGTATTCACAGCTTATGGTATTAAGCAGCTTTCTGTCCGCCTTATCCTTAAGCTCAAACGCAATATAAATATTACCGCCTTGCCTGCTGCAGGATGCCTTATCGAAGTTATAGCAAATATCAAATGCCGACGCCGTATTTTGCGTTGAATTATCCGTAATACCATTATGGTCAACAGAAAACAAATAGGTATTCTCGCTATTTTCAACCGTAAAAACGATGGTTATATTATCCTTGCTGTCTTTTGGCAATTTTCTATCCTTGAAATTAATACAAAAATAAAAGCAGCCCTCATCGTTATCTGCAATATATTTCACATTGCCTTCAAACTGATTTTCGCCTATATGCTTTGACGGACAGGAAGACCAAAAACGTTCCTCCTTAAAATCTCCAAACACATAATCGCTGTTCAGTGCAAAAACATTAAAAGGTATGTTAATTACAAAAAGCACAAGAAATAAGCCTATAAATATTTTAAGCTTATTACCCCAAACCTTCATTTAACATACCTCTTTGTCTTATAATAAATCTGTATTTATGAATTATCAGATTTTTTTTCTTTCTTTTCTTCAGCTTCTGCTTTTGGACTTTCTTCCTTTTTTTCAGGTGCCTTTTTCACAGGCTTCTTTTTTGGCTTTTTAATCTTTTCCTCATAAATAGGAATTACATCCTCAACATCACCCTGTGCAATGATCTCGCCATGCTCAAGCAGAATTGCTCTGTCACAAATTGCTTTAACCTGCTCAATACTGTGTGATACAAAAAGCACAGTTACACCTTTATCGAAAAGTGACCTTACCTTTGCAAGGCTTTTCTTTTTAAAGCCTGCATCACCTACTGAAAGCACCTCATCAAGAATAAGAACATCAGGTTCAACAGCAGTTGCAATAGAGAAACCGAGCCTTGCTCTCATACCGCTGGAATAATTTTTAACAGGAACTTTAATGAAATGACCCAGCTCTGAAAATTCAACGATTTCATCAAACTTGGATTTTATATAATTCCTGTCATAACCCAGTATTGCACCATAAAGATAAATATTTTCCTCGCCTGTGTAATTTGGGTCAAAACCTGCGCCAAGCTCCAGCAAGGGTGCAATAACACCATTTTTTTCAACTGTGCCCTCTGCCGGCTTATAAACACCTACTATTGTTTTTAAAAGGGTACTTTTGCCTGCACCATTCAAGCCGAGAATGGCAAGGTGCTCACCCTTCTTAACCTCAAAGTTAATATTCTTAAGCGCATAAAACTTTTTATATTCAAGCTTGCGGCTAATCAGTTTGATAACATATTCCTTAAGGTTGTCCACCTTTTCCTTATTAAGGTTAAAGGTCATTGTAACATTTTTAACGGAAATTGCCACATCATTATCCATAAAAATTTCCATAGCCTTTCCGACTACTGCTAATAAAATCACGTATAATCCTTGTTGTAGCCTTACAAGGCGTGAAAACTTTTGTTATGCCAAAAAGTAATATAAAACGATCATTATTTACCCCGCTTCATTTTCCATACAACTGCAAATACAACAATTGACAAAACGATTAAACTGCAGCCTATAATAGCAAGACTGCCTATGTAGCTATATAAAAACTGAATTAAGGCATCATGCAAATAAATCGGGTAAATATTAATACTTTTCACTCTGAAGATAATATAAAAAATCAATGCAGCGGCTAAATCATAAACACCTGCCGAAGCAATGCTTATGCCTATTTTACGCACACAGCGATATCGCTTTTTACCAATAAAAAACAGTATTAAGCCGGATGCTGCTGCAATAAAGGCAAACACACCAATCAAAACAGAAAATGCAATATTAGCCATATTTAAATATGAGCTTGCCTTTTCAGGCAAATCCAGATTCAAGCAGCCTTCAAGATAGTTTTTAAAGGAAGCGCTGACTTTTTCAACAGCGTCCTTATCATCATAGCCTGCCTGCTTTGCCTTTTCATTTATATCAGCACGAAACACATCATAAATATCATTAAAAGCCTGTTCGCACTCTTCATCAGAATAACCGTTATTTGACTCAACCATTCTGGCAGTGTATTCCCTGACTGCATTTTCAGTTAACTCATAGGAAATCTTATTATCCAAATCGCTGTAATCAAGCCCGTTTTTCAAATAGATATCCGTTGCTGCATCAACTATATTTTCCCTAATACCATTGACATATTCAAAGCTGACAAAGGCTTTTTCGATTGCACCCTTGTCAACAGCAAATGCTTTGGTACAGACTGAAATGCTCATCAATGCTATAGATGCAAACAAAACAAAGGATAACAGCACCCTGAAAAATTTTGAAACTTTTGATTCACGGGAGGATTCCATATTTACTCACCCTCCTCTATTCTGTCGGCAAACACATAAAAACATGCATCGCTGTGCTGTGAAAAATCCGGGCAAACACCCCGAAGCACAAGCATATCAACATCATCCGATTTATAAGCTTCTTTGCCGTTTGGTATATACTTAAAATCACTTACCTTATAACTATAATTTCCATACGGTGAAGTAATCTTAATAATATCGCCCACCTCAATATACTCAAGGTTTGAAAAGTACGTCTGCATATATCCGCCCAGCTCGCTTACCCTGCCGCTTCCAAAAAAGGCTGTATCGGTGGAAAAACCTGCACCAAGTCGCCTTGATACACGGTTTGAACCATAATACACATCACAGTTCAATCCTATGTTTTCACAGGTAATGTTCGCAAACTTTTCACCATATTTCAGTTCGCCGGGGTTTGCATTTTCATTTTCAGCCAGCTGGTTATAGCTGTCACTTATTTGAATATCACACACATTGACTGAAAATTTGCTTTCAGCCTTGTGCACAAAATCCACAGCTGTTTTATTTACGGACAAAAGTAATACAGCTGTGAACACAAGCGCAATCAAAACAAACAGTATAATACTAATAATATAAGTTGAAAAGATGCTCTTTTTTCTGTGCCTTTTTTTCATTTTTCCTTCACTCATAAAGTGAACTCCTAGTCGTCAAAAACAGCGCCCTTTGCACCGCTTGTAACATGCTGCGCATATCTTTTAAGATAACCGCTGAGCTCCTGAACAGGTGGCTTCCACTGTGCCTTGCGCTGTGCAAGCACTTCATCGGAAACATTAACCTTAAGAACTCTTGCAGGTATATCAATTTCTATTTCATCGCCATCCTCAACAAGGGCAATCGTACCACCCATTGCTGCTTCAGGGCTGACATGGCCGATTGATGCACCGCGTGTTGCACCTGAAAAACGACCGTCGGTCAAAAGTGCAACTGATGAACCAAGACCCATACCGATTATAGCCGAGGTTGGTGAGAGCATCTCTCTCATACCCGGTCCGCCTTTAGGACCCTCGTAACGAATAACAACAACATCACCTGCAACCACTTTTCCGCCGTTGATTGCTGCAATTGCTTCTTCCTCACTGTTATAACATTTTGCAGGACCCTTATGCTGCATCATTTCAGGAGCTACAGCACCCTTTTTAACTACAGCACCATCTTGGGCAAGATTGCCTGTAAGAACAGCAATTCCGCCATCTGCTGAAAACGGATTGTCAAGCTTACGGATTATATCGTTATCCGCATCAGGTGCTGCTGCAAGTCTGTCAGCAACAGTTCCGTTTACTGTCAGCGCATCCGTATTAATCATGCCGCCCTTTGAAAGCTCCTTCATAACAGCCTGAATACCGCCAACATCATTAAGGTCTGTAATAAATACAGAGGATGCCGGATTAAGCTTACAAATCTGTGGGGTTTTTCTGCCCATTTCGTCAAGGTCTGCAAGGTCAATATCGTGACCTGCTGCGTGAGCAATAGCGGTTAAATGCAATATTGTATTTGTTGAACAACCGATTGCCATATCTGTACGCATAGCATTTTCGATTGCTTTTTCAGTAATAATATCACTTGGCTTGATGTCTTCTTTAAGCAAGTCCATAACTCTTTCACCTGCCATTTTTGCAAGTCTTAATCTTGCACTCATAACAGCAGGAATAGTACCTGAACCCGGAAGGGACATACCGATTGTTTCTGTAAGGCAGTTCATTGAATTCGCTGTGTACATACCTGAACAAGAACCGCAGGTAGGGCAAGCGGTAAACGCACAAGATTCGAGATTTTCATCGCTCATTTTGCCAACTGCATTAGCACCAACATATTCAAACTGCTCTGAAAGACCAATACGATTTACCGTTTCCGTACTCTTGCCCGGGAGCATAGGACCGCCGCTGATAAAAATGCAAGGCAGATTAAGTCTGCACGCTGCAAGCAGCATACCCGGCACGATTTTGTCGCAGTTCGGAATAAATACAACTGCATCAAGCGGATGAGCAGTAAGCATTACCTCAATACTATCGGCAATCAATTCTCTTGAACAGAGTGAATATTTCATACCTCTGTGGTTCATTGCAATACCATCGCAAACACCGATTGTGTTAAACTCAAACGGAACACCGCCGGCATTTCGGATACCTGCTTTTACCTGCTCTGCGATTTTATCAAGATGCATATGACCCGGAATATAGTCGCTCTTTGAATTAACAACAGCAACAAAAGGTCTTTTCATTTCAAGCTCGTCAATACCAAGCGCTCTTAAAAGTGAACGGTGAGGTGCTCTTGACGGACCCTCTTTAATTAAATCTGATCTCATTGTAATACCTTCTTATATCATTTAGTGAATCGGCTTTCGCCGATATGAATCCCATAATAAATTATTAAATTTATTTCTTATTATCCTATCACAAAATCAACGCAAAATCAAGAAATATGACAACATTTCTGTTCGCTGCCCTTTATTGCATATTATATTTACTAAAAAGTACCTGTACAGATAACAAAAAAGCTAACTTGTCAAATCAGACAAATTAGCTTTTATTATATTATTTGATTTTCAGATTACATATAACAAACATATAAATAACTACCATCATAATAGCAATACATTGAAAGATTTGTTCCCATCTCTCTAATATTATAGTCAACATCTTCTTTGGCGTTTCTTAATGCACCACCATTATTTAAATGATCTTGAACAGTGGAAATTCTGCCATTCCATCCGGAATTACTAGAATTTAATGTACTGTCTACCTTAATTCCTTTGCTTCTGATATAATCATTCACTTGTTTCTGAACATCCTTGGCAGAAACAATCAATGCACCTGAACTGTCAAATCTATATGTTGTGTTTCCGATTTTTTGAGTGCCTGTCAGCATTACTCCGCTGCTGTTGAAGTAATATTTTTTACCACTTACCGTTTTCCAGCCCGTTACCATATCTCCATTCGGATTAAGATAATACCATTTATTACTTACCTTTTTCCAGCCGGTTGCCATGTCTCCGTTTGCATTGAGGTAGTACCATTTATTGCTTACCTTTTTCCAACCGGTTGCCATATCTCCGCTTGCATTGAGGTAATACCATTTTCCGCTGACTCTTAACCAGCCTGTCTGCATCCAGCCGGACTTATCAAAATGATACCATTTGCCTGAAATCTTTTCCCATCCGTTTTTAGTATAACTGCCGTTGGAATGCCTGTACCACCAGCGGCTGCCTGACTTAATCCATCTGCCCGCTGTCTGCGTACTGGATGACGCAGCCTGCACAGTCACAGCGGAAATATTAACGCAAGTCATTACACTTGTCATCATTAACAATGATAAAAGAATTGATAAAACTTTTTTCATAAATAACCATCCTTTATAAAAAAATTTACGATCAAACAAAGAACATAACAACATTTCTGTTCGTCAATCCATATTGCTTATTTTATTAATAGAAATATTAACTCCCATGTTTTATAAATTATAATCATTCACTTGCTCCTGAACATCTTTTGCAGAAACAATCAATGTACCTGAAATGTCAAACTTAATAGGTGGTGTTACCGATTTCTTGAAGCTTATCAACGTATTTGTTGAATATTGGTGATGCTTTCATAACAAACACATCTGAAATTTTGCTTGTAAGTCGGTGAAATGTATTTTGATAAATAAAGCTGATTACAGCAGCACCGACAAACAGCACCACAGCGTATACCAGCACCCACAAAAACAGATAGTCATAGCCCAAATGCTCATAAATAAAATCATATGCCTTGGGTCTGATTTCGCCTGCAAAAATAATATTATCGTGGAATAAATAAATCAGCAAGCTCAAAGCTGACAGCCTATTTACAAAAACATTGACAAATTTTTTACGGCTGAATATCTGTACCAATGAAATTGCAATAATAAGCAAAAATGGATTTGCGGTATCAACACCTATTAAAACCTTTGATGCGAAGAAATCAATTTTTGTTCCCAAAAAATCAATAATTAAAACTGGAACAATGAAGCCTATGATACCAAAAATCAATAATCTTACATAATATTTTACATCAAGGTTAACCAGATATTTTTTTATATATGCAACCATAAAAAACATTGCAATAAACTCAATCAACTGATTTGAAAAGAACAAACCAAATTTGATATAGCAAACAAGATAATTAATTGCAAATGATGCAATATTCACACATAGCAATGTTCTTTGTGACATTTTTGATATAGCCATATTTAAATATGGAAAAATTGCATAAAAGACCAAATAGCACGTAACATACCAGTTATTGGAAAATGTGATTGGAAAAACAGACGTAAAAACAGTTCCATTGCTTACGTTTACTCCCAACAGCATAAATACAGCCAGACAAAGCACGGAAACAAGCCACACATCCATAACCATAGTCAGCATTTTATTATTTTTCCTCTTGGCTTTCACATCACACAGAAACCACGCAGAGCATATAAAGAATATATCATTGCCCAGTGTGCCAAAATGGCGAAACAGTATTAATACAATGTTGTTAAAATCTGTCGAAGCAGCATATAAATTCACAAAAGCAGCTGACTCATTACTGACAGAGCCCAGCGTCTGCGTTGCGTGTGAAATAATAATCAGTAAAATTGCAATAATTTTCAGCAATTCAATACCTGATTCTCGTTCTTTTCTTAATACTTTCATACTATCCACTTTTAATTATTATCAGATAGAAGTGGTTTCATCGTCGGGAAGAGCAGCACGTCACGAATTGAATAGCTGTCTGTAAGCAGCATTACAAGTCTGTCAATGCCAATACCAAGGCCGCCTGTGGGAGGCATACCATACTCAAGCGCTGTTACGAAATCATCATCTATCATATTCGCCTCATCATCGCCTGCCTCGCGCAGCTTCATCTGTGCTTCAAAACGCTGCTGCTGGTCAATCGGGTCGTTAAGCTCTGAATAAGCATTACCATACTCGCCGCCCAAAATAAACAGCTCAAATCTTTCAGTAAGCACAGGGCAATCCGGCTTTCTCTTTGTAAGAGGTGAAATCTCAACAGGATAATCCATAATAAATGTAGGCTGAATAAGATTTGCTTCTACATACTCCTCAAAGAAGGAATTGAGAATATCGCCCCATGTAGCCTTGCCGTTTTCAATTTCAATGCCCTTTTCTTTTGCAATTTCAATAGCCTTTTCATCATCAGACATAAAATCTGCAAAATTAACACCGCTGTATTTCTCAACAGCCTCTACCATAGTCATTCTTGCAAATGGTGTTTCAAGGTCAATTTCAGTACCGTTGAAAACAATGTGAAGGCTGTCGCAAACCTCATTTGCAGCATTTCTTATAAGTGCTTCGGCAATATCCATCATTCCATGGTAATCCGTAAATGCCTGGTAAAGCTCTATACAGGTAAATTCAGGATTATGCCTTACATCCATACCTTCATTTCTGAAGTTTCTGCCGATTTCATATACTCGCTCCATACCGCCGACTATAAGCCTTTTAAGATAAAGCTCGGTAGCAATACGAAGGTACATATCCATATCAAGTGTGTTATGGTGCGTAATAAACGGCCTTGCAGCCGCACCTCCGGCAATTACATTAAGAATCGGTGTTTCAACCTCAACAAAACCAAGATTATCAAGATAAGCTCTGATTGAAGAAATAATTTTTGAACGCTTAATAAATGTATCCTTAACTTCAGGATTCATAATCATATCAAGATAACGCTTTCTGTAACGTGTATCTGTATCTGTTAAACCATGGAATTTTTCAGGAAGCGGAAGGAGTGATTTTGAAAGGAGTCTTATTTCCTTTGCATGAACAGAAATCTCACCTGTTCTTGTTTTAAATACAAAGCCCTTAATTTCTACAATATCGCCGATATCCCAGGTTTTAAATTCCTTGAATGCATCTTCGCCAATATCATTCATTCTTACATAAGACTGTATTCTGCCGTTGCGGTCCTGAATGTCAATAAAGTTGGCCTTGCCCATATCACGCCAGGTCATAATTCTTCCTGCGATTATAACATCCTGATTTTCAAGTGCATCAAAATTATCTCTGATTTCATTGCTGTGATGCGTCTGCTGGGCAAGTGTGATTTCAAACGGGTCTTTGCCGTCCTCCTGCAGTTTTTTGAGCTTATCAACTCTGATTTGCTTCAACTCATTTTCAGACAAAACAACTTCTGCCATCTGCATTGGTGCCGCATTTGCATTATTACCGATAAGTTCAATATTAGCAAGAGCTTCCTCTTCACTTTCAGCAACACCCTCAAGCGCTGCTGCACCTGTCTGAAGGAAAAGTGTGTATTTAACCTTATCGCCGTCAGCTTCTACAAGATATTTAGGATTTGTTTTTTCCTCATCATTCTGAAGTGTGTTCTGCACTTTCATACGGCTGTTTTTCTTAACAGCTTTAACGCCCCTTTTGCACATATCCTCTTTGTCAAAAACAGGGCTTTTTCCTATAACTTTCTCGTCAACAATAAATTCAAATACGAAAGTGCCGTCACCGGACTTTGTGATTTCAAACTTTCCTGCCATGGTCTTTACCTCGTTAATTCATTTAAACTATCAGTCAATTGATTTTATCTCAAGCTCAAGATTTCCTATAGGTGCTTCTACAACAACGGTTTCGCCTTTTTTTGCACCCATAAGCGCTTTACCTACAGGGCTCTCATCGCTGATTTTTCCGTTTGCAGGATTTGACTGTGCAAAGCCTACAATCTCATATGTTGCCTCAACCTTATCATTTTTTCTTATTACGGTTACCTTTGAACCCATGCTTACTGTGTCAGAACCAGCTGTGTCGATAATAACTGCGTTATCAAGCTGATATTCAAGCTCACTGATACGTGCCTCTATTTTAGCCTGCTCTGATTTAGCCTCATCGTATTCACTGTTTTCTGAAAGGTCACCATAAGAACGTGCAACCTTAAGTTTTTCTGCTATATCAATTCTGCCTTCGGTTTTAAGATGGTCTAATTCCTGTTCAAGCTCCGCCTTACCTGCTGCAGTCATTTTAAATTGTTTTGTTGCCATAATAAAATCTCCTTATCGCATTTTTAATCATTTTATTATATATTATAATTATTACAATTGTCAAGTCAATTAAAAATACACCCCGGCAAGCCTGTGAATACGACATATTGCTTGTATATTTCACCATTTTCAGCTTTTTTCTTATCAAATTCAGTGTATTCCAAAAAATCAAGGGCTAACATTTGTCAGCCCTTTTTATCCAAAATATTTCACCTATACAGTTGTTTGAAAATTAATTAAATAAGCTCAAAATATCATTTTTGATTTTATCATAATAAACAATATGTTCAATTGTTTCTTTAACTTCGCTGATACCGAGCTGCTGTTCCTCCACAGTGTCACATTCAATCATTAATGCACGTTTGACATTGTATTCAAGCCATTCAAGTCTGCCGTAATTGCTGTAATACATAACCTCCCAATCAATATTGATATCCAGATTTGTATTCTTAAAATAAGCCTTGAAAAATGCATTGAACAAATCAAAATCTATGTTACAGATTTCGTAACCTGACCAACAAAGTGCAAGTTCAAACAGCTCTAAATACGGATTTGAATATCCCAAACATTCTAAATCAATAAGCTTAAATTCATCACCAAGCCACAGTACATTTTTGCTGTCCATATCATTATGGCAGATTGCTTTGACACAAGGCATTTTCTTTATCGCGGCATTACCCTTTGTCATACTGTCGTTAAACAAATCAATATTGTCTTTGATAACATCATAAATCGGCGAATTCATATCCTTTGCGAGCTGAACATACTTCTGCCAGTCTATATGAATTGAAGTGCGTTCAAAATGTTCGCTTTTCAAATCAATATTATGAATTTTCGCCAGCACTTCACCAATTTTTTCACAATGAAATTCCTTAATTTCATTGTCTTTTAACGACTTGCCATCATACCAATCAAAAACATAATAATATTGACCGTTCAATTCCTGCATTTTACTGCCGTTAAACTCTAAAGCATAAACTGCAGGAATATTATTTTGCTTTAATGTTTCTTCAATATCATCAGCGATTTTATAATTGCCCATAGCAGTTGGACGTTTCATTATATTAGGATTCAAAAGCTTGATTATGTATCTGCCATTATCCGTAACCACCTTGAACATTCGGTGCATAAATCCGCCTGTTACCCGAATTGGCTTTTCAATCACTTTCCCTAACTGTAAATCCGCCGCCACTAAATTAAAAAAATCATCTGTATTCATTATTTTTTACCCTTATCTTCATATGCATATGCAAAGTCAATAGGTGGAGCAGTTACAGAAAAATATACAAACTCTTCATCAGAATCATTATATAACCCGTGAATATCTCCTGCCTCGAATCTCACGACATCACCTGCAGTAAAGCTTTGCTCTTTATCGTCTGCAAGTAATAATCTGCCGTTTCCTTTCAATGCATACCAAATTTGCTCTGAAAATTCGTGTGAATGTCTGCTCTGCTTTGCACCAGACTGCAAATGCACTTCTGTTATAGTGACCTTGTTACTATTTGAATTATTCGGATTTAGTAACTGCTTTGATGCCACACCAGGATTTTTAAAATCAACTATATTTTCTTTGTAAATAAATTCCATTATTCCTCCATTTCAAATATCTCTAAAATTTTCTCTATATCGTTAATACCTTTAAATTCTTTTGGATAATCATAGCCCTTATCAATTAATTTCAATATAATATCTGTGTATTTTTCAGTGCCATATTTCTTTATATATAAAGCATAAGCCTTTGCATCGTTTTCACCTGAACTAAAGAAACCTATGTCGCACGCCTTGACTTGGTCACATTGCCAACACCCATAAATATTCTTGCTTTCGCAGCAAACAGTATTAGGACACATTTTATCATTAAATAAATTCACATATGAACAGCTTGGATTTTTACTTTTACAGCCGTCACATTCGGTAAAAAAACAATATTCACAATGATTACCGCAATAGCCTATTTTTTTACTCATAACTATACCTCTAATCCATACAATTTATATGGATTGTTTTTTAATTCTTGCTCATATAAACCTACAACATCCCAAATGTCAAAAAACATAACTTTTGAATTACCAATCATTCCATCTTTAATAACACCTTTTTCATATGCCGTATTTTGGATTGTATACCATGGTTTTACAGGAAAAATTCCTGCTTCAATAAGCCATTTATCAGGCGGATAGACTCTGTTGATTTCTTCACTCAACGGAAAAAGATTTTTAATATCACCAGGAAGTAAATCCTCAACATAATGCATAGCAGTTAGTTTGTAAATATCAACACCAAGCATTAGCGCTTTGCCGCCATTATGTATTAAATACTGCAGTCCGTTTCTGACCTCATTTGCAGATTTACCCCAAGCAGAAATACGGAAAATTCCATCATTTGTGATTGTATCAGGCATTTGTCTGAAAGTATCTGCAATAATCCCCATCCCACTACGCTCGCAATTTTCAGACAATATTTGAATTTTAGTAGTAATACCAAGTATTTTATCTTGTTCTGTCAATGGCATTTCTTTGCTTAATCTCAAAGCCGGCATAAATATACTGCCGTTTTCGCCGACAACATCTTTTAATGCAGAAATAACAGATTCTGCACCGCCGTCAATATAGCCGAAACTACTCAAAGAACTATGTACTTCTATTTCATCACCTGATTTCAAACCTAAATCAAGCAAACTATTTATAATATCTTGTTTAGTAATATTCATACATATCTCTCCAATGATTAATACGATTTAACGGATTACAATACATCCTTTGTCAACACAATTCATACATGGAATAATTCTGTTACGAACCATCCATTTTAGTAACGTCAAAAATGAAAAAGCCCACATAGCGGGTTCTATGTAGGCTTTGATGTGTGGTGGAGCATAGGGGACTCGAACCCCTGACCCCCACACTGCCAGTGTGATGCGCTCCCAACTGCGCTAATGCCCCAGAATATGGCGGAGATGGCGAGAGTCGAACTCGCGTCCAAAATCATCTTGCCAAGGGTTCTACGAGTGTAGTTTGTCATTTAAGTTTCCCCTCAACCGGCGGCGGCAAACAGCCTACAGTCTACGGTATCTCCTATTACCTGATGAAAGCCGGAGCACTCAATCATTCATGTTCGCCACTAAGTCGATGCCCTGTTCGCAGCCGTGGCACTCCGCGGCAGGACACAAGCTGCTAATTAAGCAGCAAGAGCAACTGATGTTTTTTTGTCAGTTAATTTTAAGTTGTTACTTTTTAAGTGGTGCAACTCCACTACTCGCTGACCAAGGTTCAACAACCCTGTCGAAATCCTTTCATCCCCATATATAAATGCCCGATTAAAGCAAGCATTATTTTTTAATAGCGTTCCTTAAACTCACGCTCCATAGCTCTGTTTGCTGCCCTTTTAGCCTCGACAGCGCGTTTATCATAAAGCTTTTTACCTTTGCAAAGTCCTATTTCCAGCTTTGCTCTGCCATTAACAATATAAAGGCAAAGCGGTATTATTGAAAGACCCTGCTGCTGTGATTCACCAAAAAGCTTCATAATTTCGCGTTTGTGAAGCAGCAGCCTTTTTTTACGCATAGGATCACGGTTAAAACGATTACCCATTTCGTAAGGTGATATATGCATACCAATTGCAAACATTTCCCCGTCATCAACAGAACAAAAGCTATCCTTAAGATTAACTCTTGCGTTTCTGACAGATTTTATTTCCGTACCAAACAGTTCAATACCTGCCTCATAGGTTTCAAGCACAAAATAATCGTGATAGGCTTTCTTATTATTTGCAATTACTTGCTTGTCATTCTTATTCAAGTCTATCACTCCTTTAATTTATATTAAGCTGCGCCCCTCAAGTGCACGTGAAAGTGTTACTTCATCTGCGTATTCAAGGTCAGCACCAACGGGAACACCATAAGCAAGGCGACTGACTGTAATGCCCATAGGCTTTAATAAACGGCTTATATACATAGCCGTGGCCTCTCCCTCAACGGTAGGATTTGTTGCCATAATAACCTCTTCGACTGTATCATCATTAAGCCTTGCAATCAGTTCCTTAATTCTTATCTGATCAGGTCCGATATTATCCATCGGCGAGATTGCACCATGCAGCACGTGATATGTACCATTATACTCGTGCGTGCGCTCAATCGCAGCAACATCCCTGGGATCCTCAACAACACAGATAACACTCTTATCTCTTGTGTTGCTTTTGCACACAGGGCATAATTCGCCATCGGCAAGGTCACAGCAAATACTGCACTGCTTGATTTTTGTATGGGCATCTGTAATTGCTTTGGCAAATTCATACGCCTGTGCATCACTTAATCCAAGCACATAAAACGCCATACGCTGGGCTGTTTTGTGACCTATACCCTGCATACGTTCAAATTGGTCTATTAAATTTTGAAGCGGTGCAAGATTAAAAGACATAACGAAACCTCAAAATTTTATAATGCTGTAATTTCAGTTTTGACAATATAATACTAAATAAAACCTGTTTTTTGTAAAATTCTCTCTTGGCTGGGCTTTGGCTGAATTCTGCCGACGGGAGCATACGTCAGGTATGTGACCGAGCAGAATTTTGACTATAACGACGCCAAAAGGAAAACAGATTTTTAAATTGGTGGATTTTTTCTCTTGGCTAGGCTTTGGCTGAATTCTGTCGACGGGAGCATACGTCAGGTATGTGACCGAGCAGAATTTTGACTATAACGACGCCAAGAGGAAAAAGACACAATTTAGAGTCCCGGAATGTTCAGTCCGCCGGTTACCTTTTCAAGCTCACGCTCTGATTCCTCATCTATCTGGCGCATTGCTTCGTTAAATGCAGCAACGAGCATATCTTCGAGCATTTCAACATCATCGGGGTCAACAACTTCGGGATTAAGACCGATGGCTTTTATTTCATGATTGCCTTTAACGGTGATTTCAACCATACCGCCGCCGGAGGTAACGATGTATTCTTTTTCTTCAAGTTCTGCCTTTTTTGCTTCAATATCCTCCTGCATTTTCTGCGCCTGACGGAGCATACTCTGCATATTTTGCGGGCCGCCGCCCATTCCTTTTGGAAGTCTTGCTTTCATAATATTTCTCCTGTTTATTCAAATTTAATTTCTATATTATTTTGTGCCTGATTAATTAAATCCTCAAGCAAATCTCTTTTTTGGGAGGACTGTGATTTGGGGCGGCAAACGCCAATTTTGTAGGCTTTTCCCGTTAATTCAAACACAGCCTTTTTGATAGCCTTAAGATGAGTTGGTATTTTAATAAATTCCTTAATTGTAGGATTTGGGCTGTCAATAACAAAATGCTCATTTTGCAAATGGGCACTTGCATTGCTCAAAACGCCGAATAAGGCTATATCGGTTTTGTGAATAATATCCAAAAACTCCTGCCATTGGTCAAAATCACCATTTACAGGGTTAAAGCTTTCCTCCTGAGCCGGCAACGGATTCTCCTGTGCTGTCGGAGGTATTACACTCTGCTCCTGCATTTGTGACTGAACAGGCACTGCAGATTCAGGGGGATTATCCATAGGCGCCTGTGTTTCAGGCTCTTCTGCTTTGAGCATCTCTGCAACAGAACTGCCAAGTGGTTTAGACTCCGGTATAATCGGAATACTTACTGTTTTTGGCTCTTGTTTATCAATTATTTTTGCTGCAGGAATTCCATTTTTTACTGCACGTTCAAGCTGCGCAATTCTTTCGAGCATAGCATCAACAGACTGCTCTAGCTTTGGCTCACACAGTTTAATAAAGGTCATTTCCATTTCAATTCTGGAATTTGCACCTGCCTTAATTCTTGTAAGGGTTGTTTGCAGCAAATCAAGACCGAATATTATATTTTCAAGCGTGAAGTGCTTTGCACTCTCTATAATTGAATTATATTCATCATCTGTGCATACGATAAGCTCCCGGCTCTTTTTAACCGTTTTAACAATCAGGAAATTTCTGAAATGGTTAATAAGCTCAACACAAAGGCGTTCCATATCATAGCTGTTCTGATAAAGTGATGCGATAATTTCAAGGGCTTGCGAGCTGTTTTTTGAGCCTATACAATCTGTAAGCTGATAAAGTGATTCCCTGCCTGCAAGACCTGCAACACGTGACACTAAATCAGAATCAATACTTTTGCTTCTGCTGCTGCATTGATCCAGTATGGATAAACCGTCACGCAAAGCACCGTCAGCTATTCTGGCAATCAGAACGGCTGCATCATCAGCTAATTCAAGCGCCTCAAGCTGTGCCACCTCTTTAAGCCTTACAGCCATTGTTTCAGGCTGAATTCGTTTGAAATCAAACCGCTGACAACGTGAAAGAATGGTTGCAGGAAGCTTGTGAACCTCCGTCGTTGCAAGAATAAATATTACATGAGCCGGCGGCTCTTCAAGCGTTTTGAGCAAAGCATTAAATGCACCTGTTGAGAGCATATGCACCTCGTCAATAATATAAACTCTGTACCTGCCGCGTGAGGGAGTGTAATTTGCTTCTTCACGCAAATCACGTATATTATCAACGCCATTATTTGATGCAGCATCAATTTCAACAACATCATATATAGCACCACTATTGATGCCTTTGCAGATTTCACATTCATTACAGGGCTCGCCATGAACAGGACTTTCGCAATTCACAGCCTTTGCAAGTATTTTGGCACAGGTGGTTTTACCTGTACCCCTTGAACCCGTAAACAAATAAGCATGTGAAATTCTGTTTTCATTTATCTCATTTTTAAGGGTGGATACAACATGGTCCTGACCGTAAACATCTGAAAAGCTTTTAGGTCTGTATTTACGATACAAAGCCTGATACACAGCAATACCCCCTTAACAAATAAAAAGAACACAATAAAAGGCAGAAGCTGCTTATTTCATAATGTAACGCACAGACTTGTCTGCGGCGCACAGAATAATCCACTTATTGCTGCTCGGTTCCCCGCCTGACAAGGTTCGTAGCACTCTGTCGCACAGGGCCCATACGCTACATTATGAAATAAGGACAATACCCCTACCTTTTTTGAACTGATTTACTGTATTATACTATATAATTATTCAGAAATCAAGACCTTTTCAATTGCACCATAATAAATAAAATGGAAATCCTTTTCGGGATACCAATCATCAACAATAGAAGGGTCAATGAATTCATCAGGATTGAATTTTGACTTTGCAGCCTTTTTGCACACAAGCACAATTTCAGCCTCTTCAAAATAAACGGATTTTTCATCAAAAACAGGTGTAAGACCTGTTAATTCTGTTTTATTAACATCCCTGCCGCTTTTTGAGCCGCAAACACCGTGAATATCCTTTTTCATTTGAGCAGGATAAAAGCTTAAGGTAAAGTAATCCTCTTGATTCAAAAATTCTTCAGTATAACGCTGCGGACGTATGTAAATTGTAGCCATATCCTTACCCCAAAGCTCGCCTACAGCACCCCAGGATACAGTCATCATATTATACCCCTCACTGCTGCCTGCACTTACCAAGCCCCAGCGATTTTTTAACAAGTCAACAACATTTTCCTTTACCTGTGAAAACGCAACCTCTTTAAACAAAATAATCACCTCAAAACTAAAACTATAAGACTTTGAAAAACAAAACCTAATTTATGGAATGCTTTATCAATCTAATGAAAAATAAAAACACTAGGGTGACAAGCATTGCCACCCTATCCTTTAAAAATCAAAAATTATTTAATGAACTTAACAAGCTCAAGAGCCGCACTTACATCACCGTCAACCTTAAGCTTACCTGTTGTAAAGGCGATAACAGGATCAAGCTTGCCGTTGATAAGCTTTGTAAAGTTTGTAGCATTCATTGTAAGAATGGCATTTCTGTCATAATACTCATAAGGCTCAACGTTTACACGGCCGTCCTTAATCTCAATATAAAATATACCCTCAACCTTGCCGATAAGATTAATCTGAAAAGCAAGTGTGCCCTGAACAGAGGAAACGTCTGTATTTAAAAACCTCTTTCTTGTTGCCTGAACAACAGATTCATATGTCATAGCCATAGATATACCCCCATAAATTATTATAATTCCTTACTTTCCAAATTATAACATATTACAAAAAATATATCAAGTAGATTAGGATACGAATAGTAAGCCAAGCCATAGTTATGGAATACATTTTACGGTTTGAATTTCTGCTCGTCGTCTAATCATCACATACCTGATAAGCAAATCATTTTATGATTTATCCTTCGGCTTGCAAACTGCGGCAACCACAAGTGCACTCAAAACAGCAACCGTTACACCTGCTGCACACGCCTGAAATCCGCCTGTAATCACACCTAAAAAGCCATCCTTCTGCACGGCTTCCTTTACACCTTTGGCAAGGGCCGCTCCAAAACCTGTAAGCGGAACCGTTGCACCGGCACCTGCAAAATCAATAAGCGGCTGATAAACACCAAGTCCGCCAAGCAATACGCCAAGACAAACAAACAAAACAAGTATTTTCGCCGGAGTAAGCTTTGTTAAGTCAATTAAAAGCTGACCGATAACACATATCAAGCCGCCTATTAAAAACGCCTTTAAAAAAATCATAAATCATCACCTGATATCATTCTTTACAATAACAGATGATTTATACAAATAAAAACAATTAAATTTCCAAAAAATTTTCAACAATAAGCCGGTTCAGACAACACCAATCAGCTCTGTAAAATTGCACTAAAAATAAAAAACGGAGCTGACACAAACCAGCTCCGTCAATATTATGTAACGCTATAAATAATACTATTATTTGGTAGGCAAGCCTTCCTTATCATACATACAAAGTGTTTCGCAAAGAATTTCAATACCTGCAGCAATACATTCAGGGCGAAGATTCTCCGGAGTATCAAGACGAGTATGATAATAACGAGGCGGATCAGGATTCATTGCAGCAAAGCCTGTTGCCTTAATTCCGCGCTGTGTAAATGCAGCAGCGTCACTTCCGCCGATATAGATTGAAGCGAAAGGAAGATCATAACCACAGTTTGCAGCAGCATTTTTAACAAGATTTTTTACACCCCAGTCATGCTGAACAGTACCTGAAAGGTCACGGTCATAAACAGCCATATCCTCTAAATCACGGAAAGTATCAATGGCAATAACAGCTGTCGGAAGCTCCTTAAGCTCCTCCTCGTGTGCTTTTGCATATGCCTTTGCACCACGAAGACCTGCTTCTTCAGAACCGGAACAAATCATTGTAACCTCGGTATTCTCAAACTCAACACCTGCTTCAGCAAGAGCTTTGATTGCAGCCATACCACCAAAGCAGCCTGAAAGGTTATCAGATGCACCGGGAACAGATTTAGTCCAGCTCTGGAAAAAGATGAATGAAATTTCAAAAGGAATAAATACACAGGATACAACAAAGAACAAAATGAAGAACCATCTTGCCTTTTCAATATCCATTGCAGCACCGCCCTTGCCGACAATAATACAAACAACGGCATAAACGGTTTGTACAATAAGACCTACAACAGCAGGAATTTCAACACAAAGCTTTGCCTGAAGGCCGCCCATTAAATAGTTGAGCTGCCATTCAAACTGGCTGTCAGAGTGACCTACAAGAATAATTCTCTGCTTAACCTCACCCTTTGGACTTCTTGTTGCAATCATATTATGTGAAGTCTGCTTCGGGAAAAGGAAATCATCAAATTCTTTATACATTAAAAATTCAAATAAAAGCGGAACAAATGCAAGCACGCAAAGTACCAATGCAGCAATCGGAGATGCAAACCAGTTAACAAATACTGATGAAACACCACAGGCAACAGTAAAAGGTATAAAGCCCATAAAGCCCTGTCTGTGCAATGTAAAGGATTCAATAGAAGTCTTATCACAATAATTCTTCATATCTCTTTCCATCCACTGCTGTGCACGATGCTCTTCAGGAGAACCCGGCTTACGAGGACCGATTTTTTTACATATTTTTGTTATTCCCTTAACAGCATATTCCGTATTTCTTTCAATATCAATATTAGGGGAATATTCGTTTGCAATTTTCATAATTGCTCCTCCATTCGTATTAGTAGGTCTTTTAATAGTATTATATTATCACATTAAAGCGCTGTTTGCAATAAGCTTTGATTATTTAAAATTAACAACATTGTAACAAAAACAATCTAACCGGCTTAAGATAAATGATGAATAAAAAGACCTGATAAAAGCTTTGGCTCAAACCAAGTGGATTTAGGCGGCATAATCAGCCCGGCATCCGCAATTGCCATCAAATCATCAACGGTTGTGGGATACATGGCAAAAGCAAGCTCCATATCATTGCTTACTCTCTTTTCAAGCTCTTCCAAACCACGAATTCCGCCTATAAAGTCAATTCTTTCATCATTTTTAGGATTTGTAATATTCAATACAGGTGCAAGCACATTATCCTGCAGGATTGAAACATCAAGTCTTGCAACAGGGTCAGACTCATTAATAATTTCAGCCTTCGCCTCAAGACTATACCATTGACCTTTAATCAGCATTCCGAAAGTATGCTTTTGGTCAGGCTTAAATCTGCTGTCACATTTTGAAACAACAAAGCTTTCAGAAAGCTTTTCAATAAGCGCATCAACGCTGTATCCGTTTAAATCCTTTACAACTCTGTTGTAATCCATAATTTCCAGCTCATTATCCGGAAAAGCTACTGCAAGGAAGAAATTGAATTCCTCCTCACCGCTGTAATCAGGATTATCCTGTCTGCGTTTTTCACCAACATGAACTGCTGATGCACACCTGTGATGACCGTCAGCAATATACATTGCAGGAACTTCATCAAATAAAGCAGACAGCTTGCAAACTGTGCTTTCATTGTCAATTGCCCACACAGTCTGCTCCACACCATCTGAAACAAAATCGTAAACCGGCTTGTGTTCTTCAATCCAGCAATTTATTACGGCATTGATTTCGTCCTTTTTTCTATAGGTTAAAAAGATAGGGCCTGTATTTGCGTTGCAGGTATCCACGTGACGAATACGGTCAAGCTCTTTTTTTGCAAGCGTATGCTCATGCTTTTTAATTACATTATTCATATAATCATCAATAGACGCACAGCCTGCAAGTCCAATCTGACTTCTGCCGTTCATAACCTGCTTGTATATGTAAAAGCATGCCGACTCGTCCTGAATCAGCGCACCTGAATTTTCAAGTGCCTGCAAATTCTCCTTTGCCTTTTCATAGACCGCGTCATCATAAATATCAGTTCCCAAAGGCAAATCAATTTCTGCCTTATCAACGTGTAAAAATGAATATGGATTGCCCTCAACCATTTCCCTTGCCTCATCACTGTTCATTACATCATAAGGCAGGGCAGGTATTAATGCTTGCTTTTCCTGTGACGGTCTGAATGCCTTAAAGCCACGAAATACTGCCATAATTATTCTCCTTAATTATTTGTTCTTTTCATAAATAATGCGAAGTCCGTCAATAAGTAAATTCTTATCAACAATAACCTCTGACTCACAAAACTTTGAAATAATTGTGCCAAGGCCGCCTGTTATTATAACAGTTGCCTTGTCGCCCAGCTCTTTTTCAAATCTTTTAATAAGACCGTCAATCATAGCAGCTGTACCATATACGATACCGCTTCGCATACAATCAATGGTATTTGTACCGATTACACTTTGAGGCTCTACAATTTCAATCTGGGGCAGCTGCGCAGTTCCCGACGAAAGTGCATTAAGTGAGGTTTTTGCTCCGCAAAGTATGGAACAGCCGATAAAACAGCCGTTTTTATCAATAACCGAAGCTGTAGTTGCTGTGCCAAGATCAAAAATAATCTGCGGACACGGATATTTTGCAATACCTGCAACTGCACCGACAACCATATCGGCTCCCAGCTCTGCAGGATTATTTGTTTTTATATTAAGTCCCGTTTTTACTCCGGGGCCTACAACAATAGGGGTTTTGCCTGTTATAAGCATAATCGCCTTTGATATCGTTCTGTTCAGCGGAGGAACAACCGATGACAGCACGCTGCCCTCAATATCCTCTGTATTTATCTTGCATATTTCAAAAATACTGTTAAGCTTAATGGCATATTCTTCAGCTGAATCATCAACTGCTGTTGAAAGCCTGCATTCATTTACAAGCTCATTTCCATCTAAAAATCCCAAAACAATATTTGTATTGCCTACATCTACTGCAAGTATCATAATTTTACCCCTGATTACTTTGTTTTTATGGTTTTCTGACCTATGCGAATAATTCTTTCAATAGCCGTTGCAAGAACAAGGTTAACTGCAAGCTCAACAATAAAATTAACACCTACAAGACCTGTAATCATATATGTTCCAACTGATTCCATTCCTGCTGCCGCAGCCCATCCTTCAATCGTATCCATAAAGAAAACAAGGCATCCGATAAGAAAGATTCCTGTATTTACAACCGGGGTAACAACACCGGCTGTAATAACTGCAGCGATTTTGCTTTTCTTTGCGATTAAGCTATAAATCAAACCTGAAATCAGACCTGCAAGCAGACCTTTAAGAAGAACAACAATAACTGTTCCCACAGGATTTATGGCTAGGAATGCACCTGCATCACCTGAAAGAAGAACCGTTGCCCCGAATACTGCTCCGAGCCATGCACCCGACCATTTACCGTATAGCGCTGCGCCAACTACTATCGGTGCCAGGCAAAGTGTGATTGAGAAGGGTCCGAGTTTGATTTGGCTGGCAAAAAACTGCAATACGATTACAATCGCAGTCAGAACGCCTAAGCCGACCATTTTTTTTGTGTTTGTTTTCATATTAAATTTTCCTTTCTGCTACTGTTCCAAGGCAATCGGCGTAAAACACAAAATACGCTTCATACCCGATGAATCATTTTTTCATCTGCGGATACAATGCTTTTTTATTATATTATAATCAAATCACAATGTAAAGAAAAAGTATTAAAAACGCTGTAAATCATAACATTGCAAAATTCATTCAATTCTTTCTCTTATTGCATCAAAAACAGGTTTAGGCAAATGGCATTTTTTAAGAGCTGTTCTGATTTCGTCAGCAGTAACTGCATTTTCAAATGGTTTAAAAGCTCTTGTCTTTTTAACGGTTGAAGTCTGCCAGCGTGACATCATATTTATAACAGCATCTCTCGGATTTTCGTTTGACATACGCACAGCATTATCGGATAATTGTGTATGTGTTTCACACACATCCGAATTATTGAATTCAAATACAAGCGGTTTTCCGTCAGTCAATATATCTTTAACAATAACCCTGTAATTTCTCTTTTTCGGTATTACAGATAAATCACCCTGAACCTTATGAATTGTAAAGGTGAGTTTATTCTCAGCATAAGTCATTTCAAATTTGGTTTCTGCCTTATGCTCATCATAATCCGTTTTGGAATTATCCTCTATAAGCGTAAAGCTGCCATTGCCTGAAAACGCCCAGATTTCAAAGCTTTCAGGATTATCGGTTCTGTTGCCCTTATCTGCTGATAAGGGGATGATTGCCCCCTCTTTGGCAAGAACAGGAATCGTATCCAAATCTCTGAACAGTGTAACCATTTTTTCACCAGCATAGCTTTGGTTTGTGAAAACATCTACCCATCTGCCCTTTGGCAGCCAGGCAGCAACGCTGCCCATACAAAGTGCCTTATGCTGTGGCTTGGTAATCGGACAAACCATTAATTCGCTGCCGAACATATACTGATTTGCTACATTGTATGCATTGGGATTATTCGGATATGAATAGTACATTGGCTCGCAAAGTGCTATACCCTGATCGTGTGTGCGATAATCCATAGTGAATATGTAAGGTATCAGCTTATGCCTTAAATTGAGCCACTCCTTTGCACATTTATATACCTCCGATTTGTACTTCCACGGCTCTTTTCCCAGTAATTCTTTAGACGTGGAATGCAATCGCATAACAGGTGAAAACACACCAAACTGTAACCAGCGCATATATAAATCATCATCTCTGCATCCCATATGATGCCCGCCTATATCGTGCGACCACCAGGTGTATGCTGCATTGGCTGCATTGGCAGTAAAGTACGGCTGGAAATCAAGCACCTTCCAATTTATAGACGTATCACCGGAAAAACCAAGCGGATAACGATGTGAACCAAAACCTGCATAGCGTGACAAAATCATCGGCATTCTGCCATCCTCTGCATTATCTAAATAATGATAATGATTAAGCGCATTAAGAGGGTCCAGACCTTTTACATCGCTTTTTCTGCCCTGCTGCCAGTCAATCCACCAGAAATCTACACCGTCCTTTTCATAAGGCTTATGAAGTACATCAAAATATGCATTCCAGAATGTATCATCGCCGCATTTAAAATCAATCTTCTGCTTTGTATCCGGATTTATACCTACTGCTTCAGCCATATTGCCATACATATCCTCATAGCAATGAACCCCGTCAGCAGGATGAAGATTGAGTGTGATATGAAGATTATCCTTTTTGAGTGTGTTAAAAAACGCCTTATAATCAGGGAATAAATCTGTATTCCATGAATACCCTGTCCATCCACCGTATTTTACACCGAATTTGTCTTCAATACCTTTAACCCAATGCCAGTCCATATCAATCGTTGCAACAGTCAATGCAATACCCTCTGACTTGAATTTTGCCATAAGGTCAAGGTATTCCTTTTGCGTATATGCATGATACCGGCTCCACCAAACACCTAATGCATAGCGGGGAATAAGCGGAACAGGTGAACTTATTTTATAAAATGTCTTAATGGTTTCACGATAATTTTTACCATATGCAAACGCATAATAATCTGTCGAATTCTCTTTTCTTGAAACAAAATGTCCATTATCATCAAGAAGCATACTGCTGCTGTCATCAAGCAGAAACGCGCCATTTTCCGTAATAAAGCCATCCTCAAGAGAAACTCTGCCTATTGTGCCGTCAAGTGTTCTGCAAGTACCGCTTAAGTTCTTTTGCTTTGAAAAAATTTCTGTATTCTTTGTATCTTTAAAATATACGCTATAGGGTTTTGTGCCTTTTATTGTAAAAACAGCCTCGCTTGTTTCAACAATTATTTTTCTGCCTGATTTTAAAACCTCTATTTTAGGCACATTAAAATTTCTGAACCAAACCGTATAGCTTGCAAGGTCAGTATACGCTCCACTTTCAACACGTATAAGCCGTGGTGTCAGGCAAGTAATTCTTAAACCGTCAACAATATAAATCTGATTTTCATTTGCCTTGGCATCCGTTTGGGCAATTAAAGATTTTTTCAGCATAATACAACCTCACAATATACAAATTATTATATTGAAAACAGCAATCGTTCATATTAAAAAATTATTTACTGCATCAATTGCATATTACAGCCCATTTATTATGTTGTCAATATGTTATTTTCTCTAAAAAATCAACTATAAGGTAATTTTGAAAAATACAAAACAGCCATTGGAATAATTGTTCCAATAGCTGCCTGTATAAATATTAAAGTCAAATGCATTACATATAATACTTTGCCTGTGCATTCCACAGCGCTGCATATTTACCATCTAAATCAATAAGTTTTTGATGTGCACCGCTTTCAACAAGTTCAGCCTTATCAAACACGGCAATGTTATCACAAAATGCACAGCTTGAAAGCCTGTGTGAAATATAGATTGCTGTTTTGCTTTCGGAAAAAGAATTAAAACGACTGTATATTTCATTTTCAGCAAGGGGGTCAAGCGCTGCAGTCGGCTCGTCAAGAATTACAATTGGTGCATCCTTGTATAATGCCCTTGCAAGTGCAAGCTTTTGTGCCTCACCGCCTGAAATTTCAACACCTGATTTGTCTAAATCCTTATAAAGATAGGTATTCTCCTTGTTCTCCATTTTGAGCACACGGTCTTTGATATTTGCTTTATCAAGGGACGCAAACAGATTTTCACCGTCATACGCCTCACCTGCCGAAATATTCTGTGCAAGTGTGGTTGAAAAGATTTTGAAATCCTGAAAAACAACGGAATACAAATTCATAATGCTTTCCTTTGTATACTCCTTAATGTCAATTCCATTAATCAGAATTTCACCTTCGGTTGCATCATAAAGCCTGCACATCAGTTTTATAAAGGTTGTTTTGCCGCTGCCGTTTCTGCCAACAACTGCCAGGTGCTCACCATTATTTATTTTTATATTGATATTCTTTAAAGAATAATTTTCAGCATTCGGGTATTTGAAAGAAACATTTTTAAACTCAATTTCAAATTTGTCTGTTAAATCAAGCTCTTTTTCACCATAAATCATAGTATCTTCTGTTTTCAGAATATCAAAATAATAATTAACAAGCGGCACCATTTCTTCCGTCTTGCCGAAGGTGGCTGCCATTTTCATAATACCATTTATAATCTGCATAAATGAACCGCAGTAAAGAACGAGTGAACCAATTCCAAACAGTCCATATAGTCCTTTGACTCCTATGAAAAGATATATTCCAAAGCCTACAACTGCACCTAGAATTGCAATAAAGGAGCTTGACTTTGCACTATTCAGGGAGGCTTTTTTCAACACCCTTTCGCCGTCAGTCAGGATTTTGTCTGTTGCAGCGTGTTCAATCAAATTCTGTTCCTTGTAAAGTCTGATTTCCTTGCCTGTGTTATAATCGGAAAACATGTTCAGGAAGTAATAAAAAATTCTGTCCAGCCTTGAATATTCGTCAGATGCCTTGAACCACATTTTGTTCATTCTCATTGCAACAACCAAAATGATTACAACCATTACTGCAATTGCGCCGAAAATGGTCAGCAAAAATACAGGCTTTTCAAAATAAGTATCACCTGTTTTTGTAAAGCCGATTTTAAATAATGGTATAACAATTATCACGGATATAATCAGCGTTATCATTCCGGATACAAAATCACGCAGCATCCATGAAAACTGGACAAAAGAGGAAAACACCCTGTCCTGTGCCTCTGAATGCTTGTGCACAATTTCTTTAAAATCGCCGTCCTCCAGCTTTTGATATTCAATTTTAAACAGTTTGGAGGCTATGCTCTGCAGTTCCTTGTTATACATAAGCGAGCGATACATATAATACATATCGCCGAGAAAGTAATTCAGGAAAAACAGCACCAGATTTATACCAACCGCCAGACCTATATAAAGGAAAAGTTCCTTCATCTGGGCATCCATATCCAACAAGTCTATGATTTTTGAAGTGAACCAGATATTTACAAATGGCATAACCGCCATAACAATAGCAACAACAATGGAGATTGGTATAAGCCTTTTTTCAAGGCGGTGCATTTCTTTAAAAGCGGCAAAAACCGATTTCATCTTTTTCATACTGCATCGCCTCCCATCTCTTTGTAATAGTAGCTCTGGATTTGATACATCCTGTAATAAGCACCCTTTTGTGCCATCAGCTCCTCATGGGTTCCGCTTTCAGCAATTGTACCATCTTTAATGAACAGGATTTTATCACAGAATCGGGTTGAAGAAAGCCTGTGCGAAATAAAGAAAGAGATTTTCTTATCCGTCATTTCATTATATTTGAGATAGAGCTCATTTTCCGCAATGGGGTCAAGCGCAGCGGTAGGTTCATCAAGAATAAGAACAGGTGCATTTTTATAAATGGCTTTCGCAAGTAGCAGTTTCTGCTTTTCCCCACCTGAAAAATCAACAGCATCCTTGTAAACATCCTTTACCATAAGGGTGTTTTCCTTTTTAGCAAGACTGTTGATTTTATCTATAATTCCTGCCTTTTCCAAAGCGACATAAAGCTTTTCTTTGTCATAATCCACAGTTGTGCAGATATTTTCTGCAATGGTCATGGGCAAAAAATGATAATCCTGAAATACGGCAGAAAATAAATCAAAATAGCTGTCAGATGAAAAGTCACGGCTGCTTTTTCCGTTAATCAGAATATCGCCCTCTGTGGGATAATAAAGTCCACAAAGCAATTTTATTGCTGTAGTTTTTCCGGCTCCGTTTTCACCAACAATTGCAATGTTTTCGCCTCTGTTTACCTTAAAAGACATATTGTTAATTGTGCTTTTTTCTGCTGACGGATATGTAAATGAAACATTTTTAAACTCGATTGAGCTAACCCCTTCAAAGTCAATATCCGGCTTGTTCTTACTTCCCTCATTGCTTTCAACAAATTCACGGAAAGCCCCGCAGTCATTGCAGCACCTTTCAATATTTGTATAGTAATAAACAGAATTTATAATCCAGTTTGAAAAGCCTGTTATAATACCAAAATAAAATATGAAGTCTGAAACAGAAAGCTTATTTTGGCACACTAAATAGGTCAGATAAGCATAGGCAACCAGCTCACGCACAAGGTTTAGCAATGCCCTTGTGCCGCCAACCTTAACACTTTGATGCATATATTTTGAAGTTATGCGCTCCAAACCCTGAATGAGTTTCGCTATCGAAAAGAGAAAATAATCTGTAAAACCGTATAATCTTATATCTTTCGCAGCGGTTAAATCCTTGCTCAAAGCGTAATAATAATCAAACTTAACAAAAATACTGCTTCTTGAATCCTTAACGCTCTTTTCCTTTTTATTCAGATATTTCAGCAAAAAGAACTCGGCAATACAAGTTACAAGAATAATCAGTATCATAAAAATATTGATTTTATAAATCAGTGCAACGGAGGTTACAACACCCACAAGGCAAACCAAAAGCTGGTTGCAGGTTTCAATAAAATCAGAGGCAGAGGAGTAATAGCTCCTGTAAAACTCCATTGCTCTTTTATTCTTTTCCCTGCCTTCAAGACTCTCGATATTCATATAATCTGTATGCAGATTTTTCTGAAATGCCATAACAGCATAACGCATACGTATGATTCTTGCGCTGCCGTTTAAAAGTTCCTGCATAAAGGGAGTGAGCCATGTTGTAAGAGCAACAAGAACACTTAACAGCGCAACAATAAGCGTTAATCTGCCGATTGTTGCACCTTCATTAATGCAATCTATCATTGCTTTCGGTATATATGCTGTGATAATCGGCTGCAAAACCATTGCCGGCACACGAATAAAAAAGTAAATGAGGCTTGTTTTATCCCACCTTACCCAATTAGAAATCATATATTTGAAATTTCTTTTCAATCTTCTCACCGCCTTTATGTTCCTAATTAAAGTATAAACCAACATTTAATAATCTCCAATAGATTTTAACACAAAAATTATAAATATTCTTGATTTTTTGTGCGAAATTATATAAAAGGCTATAAAAAACTGATAATTCTATTTCCCAATAGATACAATGCTCGAAGTTTATGTTTTATATTTTTAAATAAAAGATTATCTGAAATCTATTTTATATTCTCTTTGATTTTAACATATAACGCTGTTCATCTACATTTTATTCAAACACCACATAGTATAACAACTCAAATTATTATGCTCTAAATTATTTATATCCATCGCTTTACCAATTAAGACTTTCTTGCTGTTTTCCGTTTTTATCAGCAATTCTATCTGATATAGCAAGTTTTTTATTTCATTGATTCTAATGTTTTTGTCATTTATTTAACCTTCTGTATTCTAGTAACACTTCTGCCAAATCGCTTCTATTTACTCAACTCTGTGAGCGTGCAAATGCGAAACAGGATTGAGGCAATGTTCTCCGAAATACACTAAATCTTTGATTTAGCTTGTATTTCGTGAGGTTATTATAATGGAGGTTATTTTTTTACCAACACTCTCGCCTTGCTTCAAGCCCGGCACTTTTATTTTTACTAAAGCTTTTCATTTTTCCCTAGTTCAACGTTCAACCGGATATTTTTCCAATTAGACAATAAAAAAAGCTACGCAATAATTATTGCGTAGCTTCATGGCTCCCCAAGTTGGACTCGAACCAACGACCCTGCGGTTAACAGCCGCATGCTCTACCGACTGAGCTATTGAGGAATATTTGCCCCAAATTAATGGGGCTTGTGTCGGCATTACCTATTTTCCC
>JAAGKN010000221.1_pt1 | contig 59892 bp, 53 predicted proteins | sample 6206371 | NCBI WGS metagenome assembly JAAGKN01 (sample SAMN11533720, study PRJNA540317) | gut metagenome | isolation source: fecal pellets from male and female animal of same cohort | host: Peromyscus leucopus | place: USA:CA | collected 2017 | reverse complement strand
TTATCTTGTTTTTCTTTTTTCAAAAATTCAAACAAGCAAGTAATGTTAAATTATTGCCTGTTGACAAGACGCCTTGATCCGGCCGGGACGCTATTGAGCTATCAAGAATTGACTCGAGACTTCCGCGCGACCTCTCCTCTTTAAAGGCGGTCTGCGAATGCTCTTGTACTACTCTTAGTCTATTGTAATCGTTTCAATGTTCTCTTCTTTGTCGCTCTCAGGAAGGCTCCCTTCCGAAAGCGAGTGCAAAGTTACAGCCATTTTCAAAACCTGCCAAATTTTTGAAGGGTTTTAACACTTATTTAACAGTTGGCGCCGAACTTTTTCACAACGCATTTGTTCCATACGCTTGCGGATCACAAAGTTAATCCTTTTTGCCCGTTTGTGCAAATATTTCTGACATTTCGGCTATGAGCAAATTGAACAATATACGAGGCTGCATGTTTTTAAAAGAAAAAAGTCTACTATGAAGAATTGCCGTAATTTTATCCGCCGTTTATCTTATTGGCTTGTGCTGTTGGCCGTGATCGGGTGCTGTTCGTCGTGTGGGACAGTACGCACCTATGGCGGTATCGAACATGAATATGAATACGACTTCGACGGAGGCAAACACCATAAGCATAAAAAACATAAACATAAAAAGAACAAGAAGTATTATAAGCATCATCACCACGACTGAAAAGTGGTGTCGCTCCTTATTATAGTATGTGGAGGGGAGTTGCAAAAAAATATTTTTTGTGAGATAACAAAAAAAGCATTAACTTTGCAGAGCAAACGCCCGGATGGCGGAATCGGTAGACGCGACGGTCTCAAACACCGTTGGGGCAACCCATCCCGGTTCGAGCCCGGGTCCGGGTACTTGTATCGGCGGTCAGTCATATGATTGACCGCCGATTTTGTTTGTAGATTGATGGTATGACGTGGGCCATAAAATGTAATTAGCTTTTTTTAGTTTGTTAACTGTCTGAGCTATGGTTGTATACTTGTTTATTTGTATTTTTGCAACATGAAAAAAATCATAGTGCTTATAGTTTTTATTGTATCTACAATCTGTGTGTACTCTCAAGAGCCGCAAATAAAGAAGGGCTATAGAGGGTTTGTCGATCTGAACAGCGAAGCCTTGTTTGAGAAAAAACATTCTAATGACCGTGATATTGTATATAGTTTATCGGGTTTCAGCACCACACACGGCTATCAATTCAACGAGCATTTATTTATAGGTGGTGGATTGGGGATAGATTTCATTACCTACAACTTTCAGTCGGCGTCTTTTGCCATTGATTTTCCCTTGTTTGTATCCGGTAGGACCGACTGGACGATTGGCAAGGTGCCTCTGTTTGCAGATTTGAGACTGGGCACCTTCGTAAAGACGATTCGTAGTTATAATAACGACAAGCTGTTCATCAATCCATCTATAGGCTATCATTGCTCATGGGGCCGCAAGGTCTCGCTCAATATCGGAGCCGGTCTGTCGATGCATTGGCTCAACGATTATAACAATAACGTATGGAAAATGATGCCGTCGGTAAAAATCGGCATTGAGTTCAATTGACGACTGGGGGGGGGAGTTGTTTTTATATCTATCGACAATTTCAATGTCAAAAATCAGAAAACGCAGTAATTCAAAGGGGATTTTTATAGGAAAACGCAGTAAAATAGGGCTTAAAATTTATAGAAATCGCAGTTGTTTGAATATAAATTCGTATATTTGCGTCAATAAAAGCCTTATAATATGCTATATAGAAAAATTACGAAACGAATAGAGCAATATCTGTCATCAAGGTCCAACCGGATGTTAATGATTGATGGCGCACGCCAGATTGGAAAATCATATATAATTCGCCATGTCGGGAAAGAAATGTTCTCTAATTATATTGAAATTAATATGGAAGAGGACAAACTCGGAGACCGTATCTTCGCAGAAGCCAAGACAACCAAAGATTTCTATATGTCTTTGAGTGTGTTGGCCGGAGATAAAATGAAAGAGCGAGAAACTACACTTGTATTTATTGATGAGATCCAAGCATACGACCATCTATTGACACTTGTGAAGTTTCTTATGCAAGAGAATAGGTTTACCTACATTGCAAGCGGTTCGCTATTGGGCATTACTCTTAAGAACACGCAATCAGTTCCGATGGGTAGTCTTGATATCGAACATATGTACCCAATGGATTTTGAAGAGTTCCTAATAGCCAATAAGGTTGGCGAAAGTGCGATCAAAGCGATGAAAGACAATTTCAAAAACAACGAAGGCTTGTCAGAACCGATGCACGATAAAATGATGGACTTGTTTAAGAAATACCTTATCGTCGGTGGTCTGCCCAAAGCGGTAGAGACATTCATTGAAAGTAGAAATATCGTCGAGATCAGGTCAATTCAAAATGAAGTTCATGATTTATATGAGGTTGACTGCACCAAATATGAGGAAGAGCACAATCGTAAACTGAAGATACGACGTATCTACGAAATGATTCCCTCTACCCTTGAAAACAAGAAAAAGAGGATAGTAATCAAAGACATCGAGAACAAAAGTTGGAAAAGGACAGAAAATTATCTGGAGGAATTTGATTATCTAATTTCTGCCGGAGTTACCCTTGAGACCAAGGCAATCAGCAAACCATCATATCCACTTATTGAGAATAGCGGCAAGAATTTACTGAAACTATATCTCAACGATGTCGGCATCCTTTCGTCTCTTTATTACCGCAACAACATTAAAGCGATAATGGATGATATCAGAAGCATCAATCTTGGTTCGGTATACGAAACTGTCGTAGCCCAAGAACTAAAAGCACATGGATATAATCTGTATTATTATGACAATAAGAAAAACGGGGAAGTAGATTTCCTGATAGATGATGCCGATAATTTATCAAATATTCCCATAGAGGTCAAATCAGGAAAGGATTACAGCGTCCATAGTGCATTAACCCGTTTTTTATCAACAGATGAATATAATGTAAAAAGGGCATACGTTCTGTCTAATGAACAAAAGGTATATATTAAAGATGGTATAACGTATATCCCCATCTATTATGTGATGTTCTTTGAGAATATATCAAATGTTATAGAAACATTTATAGATTAATAAAATACAGGACTCCCAACACTAACGGATAAAATAAAAAGCTGAAGTGGAGGAGCATTATGTTATATCTGATAATACTATCTTAACTTTAAAGAATTGAAAACTATAACTTTCCTGGGGACGGGGGCGGCGATGCCGAGGAGTTCGTATAATGCTTGCTTTGTGCTTGATATGCCGGGGTTGCGGCTGCTTGTGGATGCCGGGGGCGGCAATGAGATATTGAGCCGGCTCGACAAGGCCGGCTTCGCGACAGGCGATATCCACGATTTTTTTGTGACTCACACACATACCGACCACATTCTCGGTGCTGTGTGGGTAATACGCAAGGTTATCGCTCAAGCTATGTCGGGACTTTATGAAGGCCGGCTGAATGTATATGGCAACGCTGATGTGATAGAGGCTATCGACACTATATGCCGACTGACTTTTCTGAAGAGTTATTACGACTATGTAGCCAAGACTATTAATTATGTGGAGGTTGGAGATGGGCCGGCGGAGATCGGCGGCTATCACTTTGATTTCTTTGACGTAGGATCGGAAAATGTGAGGCAGACCGGTTTTTGTGTCGATTCTCTTGCTTTCCTCGGCGACGAGGGCCTGACGGAACGAAATGTCGACAAGGTTGCCGGTGTGGAGTGGCTTCTCTGCGGCGCTTTTTGCCGCTATGCCGACCGCGATATTTTCCGTCCATACGAGAAGCATCACAACACTGTACTTGATATCGCGCGGCTTGCCCGAGAAGCCGGGATCGGCAATCTGATACTCTTCCACAGCGAGGATCATAATATCGACCGACGCAGCGAATTGTATGCGGCCGAGGGGGCTACGGTATTTGACGGTCAAATAATTGTGCCGCGAGACTTTGAGAAAGTAATAATTTGAGAAAATTTGGCATTGCGCGACTTATTCGTATCTTTGCAAAACAAACTTGAATCTAATACTTGAAAACATTGGGAAAGAAAATTATCAGCGTTATCGTTGCGCTGCTTTTTGTGGCCAATGCGGCGACAGCACGCCGCCTTGTATTTATCGGTCTTGACGGCTGGGCCGGAAATACATACGAAACTTCGGACATGCCTTACACAAAACAACTCGCCAACGAGGGCGCTCTGACTCTTGAAAAACGGGCTGTGTTGCCATCGTCGTCGGCAGTCAACTGGGCAAGCATTTTTATGGGAGTCGGCCCCGAGGTGCACGGCTATCTCAACTGGGGATCAAAGGCACCCGAAATGCAGCAGCCGAGCGGCACCGTGACGAAGGATAATATCTTTCCGACCGTTTTCCAGGAAGCGCGCCGTCAGCATCCCGATGCCCACATGGCCTACTTCTATGAATGGGACGGCATGAAATATCTTGCCGACACATTGGCGTTCAACCATCACGAACAGACAAAGGATGGCGAGACAGCCGCGAAAGTAGCCGCATATATCAAGGCCAACAAGCCCGATGTGGCCGTGGCAATTTTCAACAATCCCGACCATGCCGGACACAGCAAGGGCTGGGGTTCGCCGGAATATTATGCCGCGATGACGGAGCTCGACAAGTATGTAGCCTGTATCGTAGAGGCTGTGAAGGAGGCTGGATTAGCCGACGAGACAACAGTAATGATTACCGGCGACCATGGCGGCATCAACAAAGGCCACGGCAGCACGAGCATGGATGAGATCAACTCGCCTCTGGTGCTGTGGGGCAGCGGCGTGCGCAAGGGTGTTACCATCACAGATATGGTAATGGGCTATGATCTTGCGGCAACGATGGCGCAGATCCTTGATGTTGACATTCCCGACTGCTGGCGCGGACGCAATATCGCGCAGGCTTTCGACGGCTATCTGCCCAAGACTATTTTTTCGGGTCTGCAGGGCAAGCACCATGTGCAGGGCATCGCTGTAGACAAGGCCCGGGGGCATGTATATTTCTCTTTTACGACACGTCTGATCAAGACCGACATGGCCGGTAATCTGATCGGTTCAGTCGACGGACTGACTGGTCATTTGGGCTGTCTGACATTCAACGAAGCCGACGGCAAGGTGTACGGCTCGCTTGAATACAAAAACGACGAAATAGGCCGCGGAATAGCCGGCGATAAAGCAGGCAAACGCGAAAATGCGGTATATATAGCAATGTTCGAGGCCGACAAGATAGTGCGACCCGACATGAAACCGGAGGACGACGATGTGATGCAGACTGTGTATCTGGCCGATGTGGTAAAAGATTATAATGCTACAGTCAAAGTAAACGGCAAGAGCGTGGAGCATCGCTACGGATGCTCGGGCATCGACGGGGTGGCTTTCGCACCGCGCCCCGGCGAGGTTGACGGCAACTATATATTATATGTAGCCTACGGCATATACGGCGACACAGGCCGCAGCGACAATGACTATCAGGTATTACTTACCTATGACACACGCGACTGGAGCAAATACGCTCAGCCGCTCGAAGAAAACCGTCCGCACCACAGCGGCCCGGCAAAGGCGCTTGGCCGTTATTTCGTATACACGGGCAATACTTCGTGGGGTATTCAAAATCTGTGCTACGATCCGTCGAGCCGCACCTTGTTCGCTGCCGTTTACAAGGGCAAGAAAGCAGAGTTTCCCAACTACAGTCTGTTTGCTATCGATCTGAGCAAAGGCGCTACGAAAGAACGCCTCAAAGGATTCGGCAAGACAACAGGACTGACATTGCCACTGAAAGAACTCGGATCGTATGACGCGGCCACAGGTATATACGGCTGGGATTTCCCCTACGGCTCAACCGGCATCTGCGCTCTCGGCGACGGCCTGTTCTATATCTCACACAATTCGAGAAAGCCCGAGCAGAGCTCTACCCTACACCTCTACAAATGGGACGGCGGCACCGCGCCATTCCGGATGAAATAAATACCTTCACAGCAATGAAACGACTATTTACCGGCATCATATTATTACTCGCCGCATCGGGTCTGTCGGCGCAAAAAAGCATCGATCTGAGCGGCCGATGGGCTTTTGCCCTCGATCGCGATTCGACCTTGAGCGCAAGATCGGAAATGTCCGACAGTGTATCCCTGCCGGGCACCACCGATACCAACCGCCGCGGAGACGCGCTGACAGACAAGAGCGTGACCACCCGGCTGTCGCGACCATATTCATATAAAGGACGCGCATGGTATCGACGCGATGTAGAAATACCGGCCGACTGGCAGGGCGAAGTGCATCTGACACTTGAGCGAACAAAACCGGCCGAGGTGTATATAGACGGTAAATTGGCCGGCAGTTCGACAAACATTTCCACGCCGCAGGAGTATGACCTGAGCGGACTGCTTACTCCGGGCCGACATAGCATTGCCATAATGGTGGACAACAGCCGTGGCATTCCCTGGCAAATCTATGCCAACAGCCATGCCTATACAGAAGACACCCAGACAAACTGGAACGGTATTATCGGTCGTATCGAACTAAAAGACAAGGCATTCAGCTTTGAAGAACCAATTGAGACACACCCGACATTCCGCAATTTCCATGTCGAAGGACGTCAGCTCTACGCCAACGGGCACCGTCTGTTCCTTCGCGGTCGTCACGATGCTTGTGTGTGGCCACTGACGGGACATGTCGCCATGGATATGGATTCGTGGCGTCATTATTTCGACATCTGCAAGGAATACGGGCTCAATCACGTGCGTTTCCACTCGTGGTGTCCACCCGAGGCAGCTTTTGCAGCAGCCGACGAAGCCGGCATATATCTGCAGCCCGAGCTTCCGATATGGGGCAGTATGGATGCCAACGACAGTTTCCTGCTCGAATATCTCCATAAGGAGGGCGAAAATATATTGAAATATTACGGTCATCATCCATCGTTCCGTCTTTTTGCCTTAGGCAACGAGCTGACGGGCGACATAGGAGTGATGACACAGTTTATCGAAGATTTCCGCCGCATAGCTCCTGACAAGCTATATACCTTCGGATCAAATTATTACCTCGGTCGTGAAGGCATCAAGCCCGGTATGGACTTTTTTGTGACATGCAGGGTTGGCGTAGAGGACTGGGGCGAGGAGGACACACATGTCCGTAGTTCGTTCTGCTTTGCCGATGCCGACGAGGGCGGCATAATGAACCGCCACCGCCCCAATGCAATCATCAATTTCGAACAAGGTTGTTCGCGCAGTCCCATACCCATTATCTCGCATGAGACCGCACAATTTCAAAGCTACCCGGACTACGACGAGATAGCTAAATATACCGGTGCTCTCTATCCTTGCAATTTAGATATATTCCGCGACCGATTGGACAAAGCCGGTATGCTCGACCAGGCCAAAGATTTCCACCGTTCAAGCGGCGCATGGGCGGCAAGACTCTACAAGCAGGATATCGAAATGGATCTGCGCACGCCCGGTATGGCTGGTTTCCAGCTTCTCGACCTCCAGGACTATCCCGGCCAGGGAAGCGCTTATGTGGGTATGCTCGATGCTTTCCTTGACCCTAAAGGCTATATCACACCCGAAAAATGGCGTGGCTTCTGCGCACCCGTGGTGCTTCTTCTTGTTGCCGAATCATATTGTTTCAGCCAGGACAAGCCGCTGTCGGGCAAGATACAGATCGCCAACTACGACACCACAGCCGTTGCCGGCAAGGATTTAGTATGGACTTTAGGCAAAGAGACGGGTCGACTTGCCATACCTGCCGGCGAAGGGCTTGTAGACGTGGGAGCAATAGATATACCATTAGGTAAATTCAAAGCTCCTACGGCAGAAACATTGAGACTTGAGATCGAAGGAACCGACTGGCGCAACGAATATGAGGTGTGGATATATCCGGCCAAAGTCAAGCTGCAAAAAGCCAAATCGGGCATAATCGAGACCAAGACCTTCAACCCGGAGATAGCGCAAAAACTTGAAGAAGGTGCCCGTGTGCTACTCACGCCCGATTCTTCGGCACTGACCGTGGGGCCGCTCTTCCAGACCGACTACTGGAACTACCGCATGTTCAAGACCATTAGCGAGAACAATGGCAAACCGGTATCGCCCGGCACCCTCGGCATACTTACTGATCCGGCACATCCTATCTTTGAGTACTTCCCCACTCAGGGACATACAAACTGGCAGTGGTTCCCGGTTATCCACAACAGCAGGCCTTTTATGCTCGACAATACGGGCAAGGATTATCGCCCGGTGGTACAGGTAATCGACAATGTAGAACGTAACCACAAACTCGGCCTCGTGTTTGAGTTCGCCGTCGGCAAAGGCAAATTGCTGATAGTGATGGCCGACCTTGACCGAGCCGCTCAATACCCCGAGGGGAAACAGTTCTATTATTCCGTGCTAAAGTACATGTCGTCGAAATCGTTCGATCCCGACACGCACATATCGGCAGATGCATTAGGCAAATTATTGAGCACACCGGTAAGCGAAACACGCATACCGGAGCTCAACAATATCTCGCCGTACTAAAGTCGATCAGTAATTAATGTGCATCGAGCCAGTTTGCAGCCACACCTGCAGCTGCGGTAAGGGGCACACGGCCTTTGTAGACCTTTTCCATGCCTTCAACAACGAGCTGCTGCATTTCAGCGAGCTCGTCCTCACAGACATTGAATATCAATTCGTCATGTACCTGCATTATCATACGTGAGCGCAGGCCGCGGCGTCGTATCTCGGCGTCGATACCCACCATTGCGAGCTTGATGATGTCGGCGGCAGAGCCCTGCAGGGGGGCGTTGATTGCATTTCGTTCGGCATAAGAGCGCACGGTATTGCTGCGCGAATTGATATCGGGCAGATAGCGACGGCGACCCAGAATAGTGGTCACAAAACCGTCGACGCGCGCACGCTCGATCGATTCGTTCATATACTCGGCCACACGCGGATATGTCCTGAGATAGCCGTCGATCAACTGTTTGGCTTCGCTTCGAGGTATGCCGAGGCGTTCGCTGAGTCCGAATGTCGAAATGCCGTAGATAATGCCGAAGTTGGCTGTCTTGGCGTTGCGACGCTGCGTATCGGTCACGTCCTCAAGTGCCTCATGGTAGATCTTGGCCGCGGTTGCGCGGTGTATATCCTCGCCCGAGAGGAAGGCCTCGATCATCACAGGATCTCCACTCATGTCGGCCATCAGTCGCAGCTCAATCTGCGAATAGTCGGCCGACAGAAGCAGACAGCCGGGATCGGCAATAAATGCGCGGCGGATATCGCGCCCGTCGGCTGTGCGGATAGGAATGTTCTGTAAGTTGGGGTTTGTCGACGACAGACGTCCGGTAGCAGTAACAGTCTGATTGTAGGTAGTATGTATTTTGCCTGTAGCCGGATTAATCAGCTTGGGAAGGGCATCGATATATGTGGCGAGCAACTTTTTAAGGCCACGGATGTCGAGAATAAGCTGAACCAGCGGCACAGACGCCGCATATTTTTCGAGTACATCCTCGGCTGTCGACCATGCTCCGCCTTTCGTCTTGCGCGCTTTGGGGTCGATCTGCATTTCGTCGAAAAGTATCTGCCCTACCTGGTTGGGCGAGCTCACATTGAACTGACGGCCGGCAATGGCGAACGCCTGCTGCTCAAGGGCGTGCAGACGCTCCGTCAACTGCAGCGACAGGTGGTGCAGCTCGTTGCTGTCGACACGTGCGCCCTGCCATTCCATATCAGCGAGGACGGCTACGAGGGGCAGCTCAACATCTTCGAGCAAAGACATTTGGCCGAACTCCTCCACTTCTTTGAGCAACAAAGGCTTGAGACGAAGGCATAGCACCGCATTATGACACATAGACTGCACCGGATCGAGAGGAGCCGACGAACGGTCGGCCGGGCGGTCGTAGTCGTAGGTGCGCGCGCCAAGATATGTCATGGCGAGGGTGGCGAGATCATGCTTTTTCTCGGCCTGGCAGAGATAATGCGCAACTGCGGTGTCAAACCAACGCGCTCCGGCAAAGGACATACCCATACGCCTGAGTATCAGCATATCGCGCTTGATATCCGATCCTACCACCGTCATCTGCGGATTGGCGAGCAGAGGCTCGATCAACGATTTAGCTTCGGGAATATATGAAAAATCAACATAGGCCGATAGCGCGCTGTCGCTGCCGACGGGAAAATAGGCGAACGCTATGCCATAGGCCGTGGCTGTCATGGCTTCGGCTCCGACACTATTAAGCGCCATACCGACAGTACCCACCTCTATAGCGCCGCGCAGAAATTGGCTAAGTTCGGCGGCTGAAGTAAGCTCTTGCGACATAAAATCGACTTCGGGAGCCGGCTTCCGAATATCTTCTGCCGGCTCATCATCGCTAAAACCGAACAAACCTTCGTCGATTTTAGGTTCTTCTTCCGCAGGGGTCAGTTTGGCGATAAAAGACTTGAATTCGAGTTCCTTGTAAATTTTGATCAAGGAATTGACGTCGGGCTCGCAACGGCACAGATTATCGGGCTGAATATCCACCGGCACGTCTGTTACGATAGTGACCAGCTCTTTCGACATACGGATCTGAGCGGCATTGTCGATTATCTTCTTCTGCAAAGCACCTTTGAGTTTGTCGGTATTGTCGAGTAAGTTTTCTACCGATCCGAACTCGGCGATTAGTTTTGCCGCAGTTTTTTCTCCGACGCCGGGGCATCCGGGGACATTATCGGAAGCATCGCCTTCGAGGGCAAGGAGATCTATTACCTGCCGGGGCGACGAAATGCCGTAGCGCTCGCATACCTGCTCGGGGCCGCGTATCTCGAAGCCCTGACCTTTGAGTGCCGGACGGTACATGAACACACGGTCGGTGACCAACTGGCCATAGTCCTTGTCGGGAGTCATCATATAGGTTGTAAACCCGGCATCGAGAGCCTTGCGCGACAGAGTGCCTATCACATCATCGGCCTCGTAACCCTCGACTTCGACCACCGGTATGCGGTAAGCCTCGAGTATCTTCTTTATATATGGGATCGCCAGAGTGATATCCTCGGGCTGTTTGTCGCGTCCGGCCTTGTATTCAGGATATTGTTCGTGGCGGAAGGTGCGTCCGTGCGACGGGTCAAAACATACGGCCAGGTAGCCGGGATTTTCTTTCCTGATGAGATCCTCGAGAGTATTGACAAAGCCGAAAATCGCGGACGTGTTGAAACCTGACGATGTGACACGCGGCGAACGCATCAAGGCATAGTAAGCTCTGTAGATCAGCGCGTAGGCATCAAGCAAAAATAATTTCTTTTCTTCCATAATATCAAAGGTTACGGCCTATCCAGAAGGCTACGATAGCGACAAAAATAGCACTTAATATATAGGGATGTACCGAAGCGGCGTGCAGGCGCGGCCAGCGTCGGCGTCCTCCCTCAACGACAAGATAATACACAGCACCGGGTACTGCAAAAAACACCAAGGGGTTGAAAGCCCAAGCCTGAGCAAAATGACCATTGAGCAAGGCATGGAAAGCCCTTTGGCTGCCGCATCCCGGACAATCATAGCCCGTGAGCAGCTTGAAGGTGCATTTGAACGAGAACCCGAGGTCGGGATCGTGAGTATAATAATACCAACAAAAGCATACAAAGGCAATGGCTGCGATAGCCACTGCCAATGTCGATCTGTTAAAGCCTGCCTTCATCAGCCCATGATAGCGCTGACGATCATCATGGGTATCATACCCAGTGCGAATGAGATCATCACAAGCCATGCAGCCCATTCCGAAGCCTTCTTGGCTTTGTCGAGATTTCCCTGTCCATAGAAGGTGGACACGCATATTGAAGCAGCAAGTGCAGCAAGGCTTACCGGCGAGCAGCAGCATATTATCAGGAATACCGACCAGCCCAGATATGTGGGCGGACAAGGCACACCCGGCTGCACAGGGCGACGATACATGCGTCCAGGCGCAAAAGGATTGTTGTCGGGCTGAGGTGCAGGCGCAGTCTCTGAAAGATTGGCGGCAGACGATTCGGCCGTTTCTGTAGAGATCGTCTCTGTTGTTTCGGTCTCAGAATCGGAGAATAACGATTGCAGTTCGGTAAGGCTGCCTGCCGGATACCATTTGGGAAGCCCCTCGAACCATACTCGGGTGTCCTTGTCAAAACCCGGTTTCGATGCTAAATCTTCCATTTCGAAAGGCCCCTGTTGCTTCCCTTCGAGGTAAATCCATACTTTCATTGCTGCGATAATAATTATATTTATCCGGTCTGCAGTCGGCAACTGCCGGCTGCAGTAGCCGTATCTTTAGAAATGTTTCACTTCATAACCCACGATAGCCGACAGGAGGGTGTTGGCCAGTCGTGATGCACCGAGGCGGAAGAGCTCGTTTGTAAGCCATTCTTCGCCAAGAATTTCTTTAGCGAGAGTATAATATTTTACTGCGTCTTCTACAGTCGACACACCGCCGGCGGCCTTGAAGCCCACGCGGATGCCTGTAGCCTTGTAGTACTCCTTGATACACTGCATCATAGTGTATGCAGCTTCGAGGCTTGCGCCTGGATATTCCTTGCCGGTCGATGTCTTAAGGAAATCGGCACCGCTGTAGAGGCTCAGTATCGAAGCTTTCTTGATGTTGCGTGCAGTCTTTAGAGCACCGGTCTCGAGAATTACCTTGAGATGACCGTCGCGAACAGCTTCTTTCTGCTCCTGTATCTCGTCGCAAACGCTCTCGTAGTCGCCGTCGAGGAAGTTGCCTACATTGAAAACGATATCAATTTCGTCGGCACCGTTGGCTATGGCAAGAGAAGTCTCGGCGATCTTGACCTCTTCGAACGACTGACATGTGGGGAATGCACCCGACACACATGCTATACGCACACCCGAAACCTCGAGCACGGTGCGCACCACAGCTGCGAAATTGGGATAAACGCATATTGCAGCTACATTGGGCAGCGAGGGGAAACGCTCTTCGAAGTCGTTGACCGCCTCGGTAAAACGCGCTACAGAGTTGGGCGAGTCGGTTGTCTTGAGAGTGGTAAGATCGATAGTATTGAAGAGGAACTTATATACGTCCTGAGTATTGTTTTCAGCGAAATGTTCGTCAAGAATTTTATTAACAGCGGCTTCGACAGAGGCATCGTCTTCGCCAACCTTGCTGGCGTTGATTGCCTGATTGTATTTGTCGGTCTGGGGTGTGTCTGCCATAGTCTTTAGTGTTTTAATTAGTTATCTTGAAGCTTGGGGTTGAGGCGATGCCTCTCATTGTCTCTAACGCTTTTCTTAGCGATATTGTTGGTAAAAGCCTCAGCCAGATCGATACCATGCTGGTTTGCGATAGCCATCGTTACCCACAGCAGATCAGCGAGTTCGTCAGCAAGATCGAGGTGTTCGCCCGGCTTGGACGACTGCTCGCCGTCGCATCGCGCTATCACTCTTGCCACCTCGCCGGTCTCCTCGGCAAGAATCGCCATATTGGTAAGTGGAGAGAAATAACGCACCCCGACAGTGGTAATCCATTTGTCTACCGCTGCCTGAGCTTCCCGTAGTCCGATATCGCTACTTGACTGTTGCATATTTGTCGCAAATATACACATAAGTGAGCACAATGCCAAATTTATTTGAGGGTGGCTCGAAGTGATTATATTGGAAAATATTTGTCGGGGTCCGAAACTTTTTGTTATCTTTGTATGTTTTAACAGAGCAAACTACTAACAAACCAAAAACACAATAACAATGAAAGGACTTCCCATCATCATCGCCGCAATCGGAGGCGCCCTCGTAGGAGCAGCCACCGCCCTGTTACTCGCACCGCAGAAAGGTAGCGACACACGTGCCGCAATCAAAGCATACATCCGCAGCCATGTGCCCGGAATCAAAGACGGCGACCTCGAAAGTCTCGCCGATCAGATAGCAGAAGAAATTAAAGAAGTAAAATAATACCCCCACGACAATGAAAGGACTCATGACCTTCGTACTCGGCGCTGCCGTAGGCGCTGCCGTTACCGCGCTTCTTACCCCCACCACAGGCGAAGAACTCCGCGAACGTATCAAACTGATCCTCCAGAAGAAAGGTATCATCGCAGCCGACGAAGTCGACGAGCTCGTAGAGATGATCGCCTCGGAAGTGGAGGAAGCCAGAAAATAAAGTTTATCAGTTTTACGCGTAATGCTTGGCAACAGGCACTACGCGACCGACATACTGCCCGGGGTCACCCGGGTCGTATGGTAAACTAACAGCATCACATTATGGAAACAAACGGCCACGCCCCAACGGGATTATCGGCAATAAGTCAGATCGTCGGCAAGTACGTTAAGTTGCTTGTCGAAGACACTCGTCTGAATGTCGCCGAAAAGCTAACACGCCTGCTGGCAACGATAGCGCTTGCATCATTGCTGACAATAATCGCCACGGTCGCGCTTGTATTTATATCCATCGCCATAGGCATAGCGTTGGCTCAGACGCTGAGTCCCTTATGGTCGTTTATAATAGTGGCAGGTTTCTATATAGCCCTGCTCGTAGTGCTGGTAACGTGCCGCCGCACGCTTTTAATCAACCCCATAGCGCGGTTTATCAGCAGCATACTGCTGCCACCGCCAACAAAAACAGAAACCGGCAATGATCAATCTACCCCCGTATCCTAAGGAAGAAAATATCGAATGGTCGGGGTTAACCCTCGAGCAGATCCAGATGCGCCGGGCCTTGGTGCAGGCGCGCATGGAGATACAGAAATTCAAGCTCAACGCCGAGCTGGAGCGCTACAAGCAGAAGACACCCTTCTTCGGAGGCAGCTCTTCGATGATCTCGCGAGTGGCTGGAGCTTTCACATGGGCTGAATATGCCTTCTTTGCCATACGGCTCTTCCGCCTCGCGTCCCCGATTTTCCGTCGTAAGAAATGAAACGAATAATTCTGTTATTAAATATCCTGCTGCTGGCACTATCGGTGTCGGCAGTTGTTTATTCAGTCGACGATATACCCAACGTACACCTCGCCGACAGCACACGCTATGTTTCCGACCCGGATAATATTCTATCGCCTGCGGCACGGGCACGTATCGATTCGATAATGGCCGATATACGCCTCAACACTACGGCCGAGGCGGTGGTTGTGATCGTTGACGATATCGACAGCGGCGATATCGATGATTTTGCCACAGAGCTATTTACCGAATGGGGCATAGGCAAAAGCGATGTCGACAACGGTCTGCTGATACTTGTAGCCAAAGATCTGCGCAAGGCGGCGATACGGCCGGGCTACGGTCTCGAGGGCGTGCTGCCCGACATAGTGTGCGCCGGCATACTTCGCAAGCAGATGTTCCCGGCATTCAAGGCCGGCGACTACGACCGCGGCTTAATAGATGCCGTCACTGCCGTACGCAAAGTACTTACCGACCCAAACGCGGCCGAAGAGATACGATCGGGTATGCAACCGGGCAAGAAGAGAGAGGATATAGGGCTGAAAGCGTTTTTCGGCACTTATTTCACTTTCGCCGGGATAATAACATTTTGGATGCTGATAGTGTTCGTATGTTTGCTGGCAAGCAAGCGCAAGCAGAGCCGCCACGAGAAATATATGGCGCTCAACAGGCTTAAGCCCATCTACCTTGCCCTGACCTTCTTCGGCTTAGGCGTACCGGCAGTAGTGACTATACCTATGTTGCTGATGATGAACCGCTACCGCAACAGCCCTCGTATATGCCCCAATTGCGGAACAAAAATGAACAAGGTAGACGAGGTTCACGACAACGATTATCTCAACCAGGCTCAGAACACGGAGGAACGTATCGGCTCGGTAGACTATGACGTGTGGCTCTGCCCCAAATGCGGCGAGACCGACATCGAGCCTTATGTCAACAAATACAGCGGATTTACCCGATGCGAGCGATGTGGTGCATACGCCTGTCGCCTCACTCGCGACCGCATATTATATCAGCCGACCACCGTACGCAAGGGTCAGGGCGTAAAAGAATATACATGCTTTAACTGCGGACATATCAACCCCGTTTATTATGTGATACCGATGATCGTGCCTGTCATATTGCCCGGCAGTGGTCGCGGACACGGCGGCGGTGGCTTTGGTGGCGGTTTTGGCGGCGGCAGCTTCGGTGGCGGCGCTACCGGCGGCGGCGGTGCTTCGGGCGGCTGGTAATCAAGGTTTGAGCCACTGCTGCGGATCGAGCTTTTCTTTTTCGTGACGCAGCTCGAAGTGCAGCTTGGTTCGGTTGCCATCGTTAGGATCGACAAATACCGAGCCTAAGAGTTGCCCTGCTTTTACCTGATCGCCTTTGCGCACACGCAGGTCGGACAGACCGGCATATACCGTGAGGTATTCGCCATGACGCACCAGGACAACGTTCTGATACCCTTCCATCACGATAATCATGCTTACCGTGCCGTCGTAGACAGCCCTAGCCGATGCTCCGGGCGAGGTTTCGAAGTCGATGCCGTTGTTCTGCATCGTCACGCGTTCGAGAGTCTCATGCGTGTGTCGTCCGAAAGTAGATGTGATGGTGGCTTTATGGTCTAGCGGCCACGGCAACCGTCCTTTGCAACGCTCGAATGGTTCGGTAAGAGGTGTCACCGGTGCTACCTTATCGCTGTTCTTTTTAGTATCAGTTTTCTGCCCGTTCTTGGCTGCTTTGGCAGCAAGCGCTTCTTCTTCGATGATTCGATTGAGCTCGGCGTCGAGCTTTTTGACGAGACGCTGCTGCTCGTCGAGTACACGCTGCAGATTGCGGCTCTGCCTTTTAAGCGAACCGACGGCCGCATCAGCCTGATGCTTACGCTGTCCGAGCACTTTCTGTACTTTACCGAGGCTGTCGAGGCTCTCATTTAAGCGTCCGCTCACGCTGTCGAGGCGCGTACGCCGCTGATTAAGATCGGTAACGGCCTCGTCGATTTCTTTTGTCTTGCTTATCTGCCACGAGCTCAATTCCTTGAGATAGCGCATGCGGCTGCGAGCCTGATCGAATGACGATGAGCTGAACAAAAAGGAAGTAGCGTCGGCACGCTGACGCTGACGCCGCATCGCCGCCACAGCTTTAGAATAAGACTGACGTAGATCAACAAGTCTCTGCTCGTTAGCCGATATACTGTCGGCGATTTTTTTGCTTTGTCTCTGCAGACCGGCCACTTCATTCGATAGTCGCGTAGCCTCGCCCTGCCGTTCGCGGATCTCTCCTTCGAGGAGTTGCAGATTCAGCAATTCGCGACGGGTAGACTGCTCGTTTTTAGTAAGTTCCTTGCGAGTGCGTTCGATCTTGCGGTTTGCCTCGCTGCGCTCGGTCTGTACGGTTTTTTGCGTACGTTTCTGACCTAAGGCAAGAGGGCTCAGGACAAGAATACATAATATACATAGCAAAAAACGGTTCATGACGGACAAAGCAGCAAAAAGGCGGCCACACGGCCTCTGTGGGTTACTTCTTGATGATCTCAAGAACTTTTGCCGCAGATATACGACGGCTACCGGCAGGTATGCGCGGTTGATTGATCGATAGACCTGTGTCCCACTTGGCACGCGAGAGCTCCCAGTTCATCGTGGCGTCTATCTCGTATTTACCGACGCGAGTACCTAAATTTACCCAGGGGGCAACCATACCGGCTCCGGTAGGCTGTGCAGTGCCGTAGGCGCATACGATAGGATTGTGACCGTCGGCATTTACGGTAAGAGAACGGAGCGACGGAGCGGCTTCGCTACTGAGCACGGCTGCAAAAGTCCAGGAGAGGCCTTTGGGCAGTTTCTTGGGAGTAAGACTGATTGAGTTCTCGCCCAAATCAATCTTATATTGCTTGACATCTTTTTCGCTGAGCATACCGCTGCCGGGAGTGAATACCTGGCCCAATATCGCAGCCTGCATGTCGGCAAGCGTAAGACCGTAGGTCTGTGTGAATTTCGACATCGATTCCCGACAGTACATATCGTTGAACTTCGCCACAATGGTAATCGAATCATTGTCGGCATACAGCGATCCGACCTCAATGCCGAAAACACGCATCGATATGGACAGCGCCTTGCCGCGGATCATCTTAGCATTGGCCGACACGCTGAGTCGCTTGGGCTTAGCCACCTGCAGCTTAACAGGCATCGATACATCAGTCCACTCGACATACGACCGAGCCAGAGCTGCAAATTCGCCCTGCACGGTATTGCGGCCGCCTTCGGGAGTAGCCTCCGCAGGTAGATAGCCTTTCTGTGATTTCTTGGATGTGCCGCAAGCAGTGACCAGCAGAAGGCCGGCGGCTGCCACCGCGAGAAGTATATATGCAGATTTTCGTGTCATAATCCTAAATTATTCTTCGGAATAGGTTTTGGTCTTTACCTTTTTCCGTATGAGTTTGTTATCAGGTTCGAGCTCAAGAGCTTTCTTCCAGAACTCGACAGCCTCGTCGTGGAGACCGGACATATAATATATATCTCCGGCATGATCGTAGACCTCTGCCGAAGGTTCGTCGATATCGACGTCCGGATCGGCACCCTCGGCCTTACTAAGCTCGAGCACCTTATCAATGGTCTCCTTCGCCTTTTCGTAATTGCCTTTCTTGAACTGCACCCATGCGTAGGTGTCGAGGTAGGTGGGATTGTCGGGCTCGGCACCGATGGCTATGCCGGCATATAACTCGCAAGCGCCGAGCTCTGTGCCCTCGCAGGCATTGAAATAGGCGAAATTGTTCATCGCCATGTAGTTGTCGGGGTTGAGGGCTATAGCCTGGCGGTAGGCCGATGATGCCTCGGCATTTTTACCGAGCCTCCACAGCAGATCGCCTTTTGTTGACAGTATCGCCGATCCTATCCTGTCGTTGTCGTAGCGACTCATATCGAGCGTATCGAGCATTGCGAGAGCTGTAGAATCACGACCCTGCATAGCCAGTGCCGAAGACAATGCGAGTGGGAAATAACCCTCGTCGGGGAACATCGGCATTGCTTTTTCGGCTGTAGTGTAAGCCTTTATCGTGTCGTCGAGTGTAAAATATAGCTGTATAAGATCGCTCCAGCGCCTTGGTTCGGAGGGGTCGAGGTCGATGCTATAGGACAACTGCTCGGCGGCTTCGGCTTTTTTGCCGATAGCACTCATGTAGCCGGCCAGAAATTCGTGAAGCATGGGTTCGCCGGGGTTCTGCTCCTGCATGACGCTGAACATGCGGTCGATTCGCGGCCTCTTCAGACTGTCCTGATATAATTTGGACACATAGTCGGCGAGCAACTGGAACTTGGGGCTAAAATCGAGATTCTGCGATTCAAGAGCCTTAAACACCTCTGTATCATAGCGTGCGCTGTCGCCATGCTCGCGGAAGAAACTTGCCCTGGCGAGATATATGGTGCCGTTGTCGGGCTGCAGTTCCTCGGCGCGGTCGTAGCGGATAAGTGCCGAATCGGGGAGCCCGATATGATCGTAAATACCGCCGGCAAAGAGCTTTGTCTCTACATCCGAGGGCGCATCTTTCTCGAGAGCGACAACCTCGGAAATCACGGAGGCGGTGTCGCCGAGGGTAAGGAAAATATTGATCTTACGCGCCGAAACGGGCAGTGTATGGCCGAGACCTTTTTCGAGTCGGTCGTACAGGCTGAGAGCCTCGCGTATGTCGGCAGTATCGCCCTTCATGCCGAAACGAGCCACCAGGGCAGCGGCGAGATTGAATTTAGGATCGCTGCGGTCGGGGCTTACGCTATCCTGGGTGCGGCATATATCAATGATATCGTTGATACGCCCGGCCTGCTGGGCAAGAGTGCTGTATGCGGCAGCATAGCGCTCGTTGGTAGGCTCGATATAAAAGCGATGTGCGATAGCCTTATAGGCATTTTCGCGTCCGATAGAGTCGTTGGTGGGTCTTACAATATCAATTTCCGCAAGCGAAGCCGAGATATATGGATCGTCGGGCGCAAGGCGGTGTGCCTGGCGCAGCAGCATATAGTAGTCGTCGTAGCGGTCGTTGTTCTGCGCATTGGCGGATTCAAGGAAGAGATATTCGGCCTTGAGTGCATTTGTAGAATCGTCGGCAGGGCGTCCGGCCGACAGCACCCCGACACCTATAAGCGCCAGAGCGAGCAGAGGAAGGAGATGTAAGAACTTGGTTTTCACGTCGGGCTGGTGTTAGACTCCGGAGTGACCGAAACCGCCGGCACCACGATCGGTATCGTCGAGGGTATCGACCGGCATCCACTCTACCTGAGGCACTCGGTTGAGCACCATCTGGCATATACGGTCGCCGGGATTGACGGTAAAGGGCTCATCGGAGAGATTTATTATTATAACACCTATCTCGCCCCGATAGTCGCAATCGATTGTACCGGGTGTATTGACCAGACTTATGCCTTTTTTGAGAGCAAGGCCGCTGCGAGGGCGCATCTGCAATTCGTAGCCCTCGGGGATGGCAACATATAAACCCGTAGGAATCAGACGTCTGCACATCGGCTCAAGCACAACAGGCTCGGAAATATCGGCGCGAACATCCATTCCGGCAGATCCGGCGGTGGTGTAAGTCGGCAGCGGATTTGCCGATTTATTTACAATTTTAACATTTATTTTGTTTTCCATCTCTACAGATTTATTCTTTTTGTCATGCTGCCGGCCTTGAGAATGTATATTCCTTTGTGCCGCAGCGTGAGCCGTACGGTGCCTTCCTCGATCTTTTTATGCGTGATGAGCTGGCCTAAAATCGAAAACACCTCTACCCTGACGGGCTTTGTTACCGTGATATATACGGCGCCGTCGCGCACAACTACCTCAAGACCTTCCTGCTCTGTGGGCAGCGACTGATCATCGCCTCCCGGGCGCTGCGACACGAGTTCCCACTGAGGGGAATCCCCTGCTGCGAAAGCCGGAGTGGCGGCGAAAAGGCCAAATGATAATAATATGACGGCGACGATACGTATCATTTAGGTGTAGATATGGTCAGTTCTCCGGCGATAGACACCGCCATGCGGCGCGCTACTTCCTTGGCATCTATGCCCAGACCGAAAAGGAACATCATCTTGGTAATGGCAGCCTCGAAGGTAAGATCGTGACCGGGCACAACGCCTGTAGCTGCCAGTACATCGCCGGCAACATAGCGGTTGGGATGGACACCTCCGTTGACGCACTGGGTAACATTTACGATCACGACACCGCGATCGACCGTGCGGCGGATAGCGTCGATAAACCACTGCCATGTGGGGCCGTTGCCGGCGCCATAGGTACGCAGCACTATGCCTTTTACATTCGGAGTCTCAAGCAAGTGGTTCAGCACCTGCTTGTTGAGACCGGGAAAAAGGTCGATGGCCATGACGTTGTTGTCAAGATCATATCGCGGCTGCAGAGGGCAGGCGTGATGATGATGAGCCAGAGCCTCGCGGTCGTACTGTATACCCAGGCCGATCTTTGCCAGATAGGGGTAATTGTTGCTCTTGAAGGCGTTGAAATTGTCGGCGCTGCGCTTGGTGGAGCGGTTGCCGCGCCACAGATAGTTCTCGAACAATATCGCAACCTCGCTGCACGATGGGAGTGCCGTCGTCGTCGCGCCCGGCGGCAATCTGCAGGGCCGTGATGAGGTTTTCCTCGCCGTCGGTGCGCACCTCGCCGATGGGAAGCTGCGAGCCGGTGATAATGACCGGCTTGTCGAGGTTGCCGAGCATGAACGACAGTGCCGATGCCGTGTAGGCCATGGTGTCGGTACCGTGGAGGACCACGAAGCCGTCGTAGGCGGCATAATTGTCGGCTATGCTTCGTGCGATAAGCTGCCAATGCTCGATGTTCATGTCCGACGAATCGATCGGCGGATGGAACTGGATATTATCTATCTCATACTCAAGCATCTTGACCTTAGGCACATTCTCCATTAGATGTGAAAAATCGAAGGGCTTCAAGGCTTTTGTCTTGGGGTCCTCAATCATACCGATAGTGCCACCGGTGTATATTATGAGTATGCGTGGATTCATTATTTTACCTGTGCTCCGTTAGAAGTTTTTGCCGATGGTGCGGCGACAATGAGTTTGCCGTCGGCATTCATAGCCGACAGTATCATACCCTGCGACACGATGCCGCGGATCTTTGCAGGGGCGAGATTGGCGATAAACAGCACCTGTTTGCCGACCAACTGCTCGGGACGGTAGCTCTGTGCGATGCCCGACACGATAGTGCGCGGCTCGCCTGTTCCGTCGTCGATCTTGAATACAAGGAGTTTGTCGGCTTTTTTTACTCGGTCGCACTCGAGCACGGTACCTACGCGGATATCGAGCTTCTCGAAGTCTTCGATCTTGCACTCGGCCTGTACGGGTGCCGGCTGCCATGCATTGAGAGCGTTCTGTTTCTTGATCTCTTCGAGGCGGTCGGTCTGTTTTTTGATGGCTTCATCGTCGATTTTCTCGAAGAGAAGTTCGGGCTGACCGATGGTGCGTCCTGCCGGCACGAGATCGCGGCGGCCGAGTTCTACCCATTCGAGTTTGCCCATACCGAGTGTCTTGGCGAGCTTTTCGCTTGAGAAGGGCATGAAGGGTTCCATAGCCACAGCGAGGCTGGCGCAGATCTGCAGGCACACGTTGATGACAGTCTTTACGCGCTCGGGATCGGTCTTGATAACTTTCCAGGGCTCGCAGTCCTGCAGATATTTGTTACCCATACGGGCTATGCCCATGGCATCCTTGAGGGCTTCGCGGAAATGGAAGTTCTCGATGTTGTCGGTAAGAGAAGCCTTGAGACGGTCGATCTCAGCAAAGACCTCATTGTCAATGGTCTGATATTCGCCGGGCTCGGGTGTTACGCCTTCGTAGTACTTGTGGGTAAGCACAGTGACGCGGTTGACGAAGTTGCCCAGGATGGCGGCGAGCTCGTTGTTGTTGCGCGCCTGGAAATCAGCCCATGTGAAATCGTTGTCCTTGGTCTCGGGGGCGTTGGCAGTGAGAACATAGCGCAGCACGTCCTGCTTGCCGGGGAAGTCGACGAGGTATTCGTGGAGCCACACGGCCCAGTTGCGCGATGTCGAGATCTTGTCGCCTTCAAGATTGAGGAATTCGTTGGCCGGAACATTGTCGGGCAGCTGGAAGCCGTCGCCGTAGGCCATCAGCATGGCGGGGAACACGATGCAGTGGAATACGATATTATCCTTGCCGATGAAATTGATTATGCGGGTTTCGGGGTCTTTCCACCACTTCTCCCACGAGTCGGGCAGCAATTCTTTTGTATTTGATATATAACCGATCGGGGCGTCGAACCATACATAGAGCACCTTGCCTTCGGCGCCCTCTACGGGCACGGGAATACCCCACGAAAGGTCGCGGCTCACGGCACGGGGCTGCAGGCCCATGTCGAGCCAGGACTTGCACTGGCCGTAGACGTTGGTTTTCCATTCCTTATGGCCTTCGAGAATCCATTCGCGCAGCTTGGGCTCCCACTTGTCGAGGGGGAGATACCAGTGGCGATGTCTCCTTGAGCACGGGGGTATTGCCCGTGATGGCCGATTTGGGGTTGATCAGGTCGGTGGCGTTGAGTGATGTGCCGCAGGCCTCGCATTGGTCGCCGTAGGCGTGGTCGTTGCCGCAGTGGGGGCAGGTGCCGGTGACGTAGCGGTCGGCGAGGAATTGGTCGGCGATCGGGTCATAGAGCTGCTCGGAGGTCTTTTCGATAAACTCGCCTTTCTCATAGAGGCGGCGGAAGAAGTCGGAGGCCGTCTCGTGATGAACCTTCGATGTGGTGCGTGAATAAATATCGAATGAAATGCCAAGACCCTCGAACGATTCTTTGATCAGCTTGTGATAGCGGTCCACGATATCCTGAGGGGTAACGCCTTCTTTGCGTGCCTTGAGAGTGATGGGCACACCGTGTTCGTCGCTGCCGCCTACGAAAAGTACTTCGCGGCCGGCAAGGCGCAGATAACGTGCATATATATCAGCCGGCACATAAACTCCGGCAAGATGACCGATATGTACAGGCCCGTTGGTGTAAGGCAGGGCCGAGGTAATAAGTGTACGCTTATATTCTTTGCTCATTTCTTTCGTTTGCTTGGGCGTGGAGAGTGGTGCCTGATGTTTCAAATGGCAAATTTATGAAAAAAACGTCATATTTACCAATGCCGAAGGTGTTTTTCCGCCGATTTTTCGCTCTTTATATGTATTTTTGCAGCAAAAACTATATAACGATGGAAAATTTCAGTGCTCTTCTTGCCGAATACCACTGCCAGGGCCTTGTGGTAGGGCTGGTTACATTTCTGGTAATAGGCCTCTTCCACCCTCTTGTAATCAAGGGCGAATACTATTTCGGCGTACGTTGCTGGTGGGCGTTTCTGCTGCTCGGCATTGCCGGATGTGTGGCGTCGCTGATGATCGCCGATACTGTGGTGTCGATACTCTGCGGCGTGGTGGCGTTTTCTTCGTTCTGGAGCATAGGCGAACTCTTCGAGCAGCGCAAGCGCGTGAGCAAAGGCTGGTTCCCGAAAAATCCCAACAGAACCGAGCGCCCGATAGAGGCAGAGGATTAACGCGATCCTTCGGGGGCTTCGTGGCGAAGATGGTAGTTATTACGAATCTTCTCAAAGTCCTCGGGATGAGCTTTCAGCGCCTCGACCTCGGGCATAGGATCGTAGCTGCCGAGTATGCCGTCGACAGTTACCGACTTTGCCGGAGCCGGCGGCAGGGGCTGATCGATTGTGACACGGGGAGTCATAAAGAATGTCGTAATGGCATCGAGGGCTACCTGCGAAGCACGCACCTTGCCCTCGGCTGAATATCCGGCGATATGTGGTGTGGCAATGTCGGCACGCCGCAGCAGTTCGCGGTCGATCGCCGGCTCGCCTTCCCAGCAGTCTATTATCATGCCGCCAACGAGCCCTGCATCACGGGCAGCAACAAGAGCCGGGGTGTCTACAATCTCGCCTCGGGCGCTGTTGATGATGATAGGAGCGCGACGCAGCTTGGCATAAAAAGCCTCGTCGGCTATATGGCAGGTGGGATGTTCGCCGTCGCGAGTCAGCGGAGTATGGAATGTTATTATATCAGCCTCCCGGGCTATTGTGTCGAGATCTACCCAGTCATCGCCGCCTTCGGCTGCCTGACGCAAGGGATCGCAGCGCAATACCTTCATTTCGAAGCCACGGGCCCAGCGTTCTACTATCGAGCCTACATGTCCCACGCCCACAATGCCTATCGTATAGGCGTTCAAAGGACGGTTGATAAGCTGCAGCAGGGTGGCAAAGACGTACTGCGCCACCGCCGGAGCGTTGCATCCCGGAGCATTCACGGCAGTAATAAAACGTGACTTGCAATAATCGAGATCGATATGATCCATGCCTATCGTCGCTGTCGCTATCATCTTGACTTCCGATTTATCGAGCAGCGCGGCATCACACTTGGTGCGTGTGCGTATCATCAGGCCGTCGGTCTCGCGCACCGCTTTGGGTGTGATTTCTTCGGGGGCGAGGTATCTTACCGTGGCATAGTCGTCGAGGAGGCCGGCCACATAGGGGATATTACGCTCGATAATGAGTCTTATATTACTGTTTGGCATACGAAGAGCGCCGCATACACGGCTAATATTGAAAATATTACAAGATACGATTTATTAGCTCTGTGCGTCGAGAAATAGTGGGTCATCTCCATTGCGGCACAGAAATTGAGCATCGGTATGTAGCTGAAGATATTGCGATAGTCGACACACATGGCCACGAGCGTGACAAGCGCCACGACTGTAAAGGCACCGTTTACGGCCCTTGCCCTGGCATTGTAGGCTATCGTCCTGATAACGTTGAAAGTATAGCTCAGGAGCAGCAGCAGGGTTGTCACGCCGAGGCATACGGCAAAGATGAGCGCCCCCTCGATATCTATTTCTGCGAATATCATCGACAGTTGCGGCCATTGCAAGTCGGAAGGACTTATGATGCCGAAACCGAGGAATAGGATCCACGGCGTAAGCATACCCATAAGGGCGGCGCTAAGTGTGCGGCGGTTGAATATCGCCATCTGCCCGAAGCCAAGCAGGAAAGCCGGTATATACAACGCATAACAATACTGCGTGGCCGTGAAGGCCGACAGCAGAAAGCTGATCAGAAATATCCTGCGCGTATTCTCGGGCTGGCGGTAACAACTGAAAAGCAGCAACATACATGCCGGCACGACAAGGGCAAGCATGGTGCCGGTATAGAACTGAGTAAGCAGATCGGGCGACGCAAGCTGCATCATGGCATAGAAGGCGATGAAGAGCGAGGTCATGGAGCGGAATACGTTGAAGATCTTGTTGAGCAACAACATTACCACCACCGTAAAACCGTTGGCTATCAGCGACAACACAAAGCCCAAAGCCGGCACCGAGGCAAACCATTCGTTGGCCGAAGGAAGTCCCAGCCCTTCATAGTCGGGATAGATCACAGTGTTGCCACCGAAATAGTATATACAGGCCATGACCGCCGCTATAAGAGCGACAGTCAAGCCAAATCCGCGCGAATGCGCCAGTCGGGTTATATAAGCGTTGTTCAATTTCCGAAAGAGCTATCCGGCAGGCTTAAATCAAGTCCTTGCCGATATCGCGACGGTTGTATTTGCCCTCGAAGGTAATTTTGTCGAGCATGGCGTAGGAAGCAGCCGCAGCCTCGGAGATATTGTTTCCGTAAGCGACGGTGGCAAGCACGCGGCCGCCTGAGGTAACTGTGCGTCCTTCGGCATCTTTGGCTGTGCCGGCATGGAATACTATACCGTCAACCGCATCGAGCCCTTCGATTACCTTGCCTTTGGGATATGAACCGGGGTATCCACCCGATACAGCCATAACGGCCACTGCCGTGCGAGGATCGTGCTCGATGGCGATATCGCCGAGATTGCCATTAGCCACTGCGACAAGAGCCGGCAGGAGATCGTTAGCGATACGGGGCATCACAACTTCGGTCTCGGGGTCGCCCATGCGCACGTTATATTCTATCACCATAGGCTCGCCGTCCACATTGATGAGGCCGAGGAAGATAAATCCGCGATAGTCGATGCCCTCGGCGATGAGGCCGTTGACAGTGGGCTTGATGATGCGCTCCTCTACCTTGCCCATAAACACGTCGTCGGCAAACGGAACGGGAGATACCGCGCCCATGCCGCCGGTGTTGAGGCCGGTGTCGCCTTCGCCTATGCGCTTGTAGTCTTTGGCCACGGGGAGGATGCGGTAGCGCCGGTGCCGTCGGTAAGCACGAACACCGAACATTCGATGCCGCTGAGGAATTCCTCGATTACCACCTTGGCCGATGCGGCGCCGAACTGGCCGGCAAGCATCTCGTCGAGCGATGCAATGGCTTCGTCGAGGTCATTGATTATCAGTACGCCTTTACCGGCAGCAAGACCGTCGGCCTTGAGCACGTAAGGCGCTTTGAGGCTTCTGAGGAAGTCGCGAGCCTCGGCGATATTCTCTTTCGTGGCTGTGAAATGACGGGCGGTGGGTATGCCGTGACGACCCATGAAATCTTTTGCAAAATCTTTTGAACCCTCCAGGGCGGCACCTGCGGCACCGGGGCCGACCATAGGCACACCGGGGCACGACTCGGCAAGAGCCTCGCGCAGACCGGCAACAAGAGGATCTTCATTACCGGCGATCAAAAGATCGATATTATTAGCCTTTACAGCCTCGGCTACAGCGGCAAAATCGGTGGGCTTGATCGGCAGGTTAGTGCCGCAGGCCGATGTACCGGCATTACCGGGGGCGATAAAGAGTTTGCCCAGCAGAGGGCTCTGATTGAGTTTCCATGCTATTGCAGCTTCGCGGCCGCCGCTGCCAAGGAGCAGCACATTGAGTTTGTCGGACATTATTCGTTGGTTTTGTCGGTTTCGGGATTTTGTTTTTTACGTGTACGCCACATGGGACGGTTCACTACTATCTCTTTATCAGCCGGTATCGAAGGCTGGCGACCTGTGCTTACCATGCGTCGGCCTGTCGGCTTAAATTCCTTCGGCTGACGAGGCTCGCGGCGGTCGGCCATATCGCGGTTTTCACGGCGATCTCTCATCGGGCGGTCTTCTTTCGAAGCGCGGAAGGGGCGTTTGTCGCCACGGCTGTTGCGATCGCCGCGGCCGCCTCGATCATTTCTGTCGCGACGGTCGCCGCTGCGGCGCTCAGTCTTTTCGGGACGCTCGTCCTTGATGCGACCGCCGGCTTTGCGGAAGTCGCTCTTGTTGCCTGCAAAAATCACATATTCGCGGAGTTCGCACTCAAGGCCACCGTTGTAGAGCTGTATTTTCTGCGACGGTGCGAGTCCAATTTCGTTGAAATATTCGTCGGTATAGCCGATAATCCAGCAATCCCAGCCGGTAAAGACATGTTTGAGTGTAGAGCCTATCGATTTGTAGAGGGCGTTCATATCGTCGGCGGTAATGCGCTTGCCATAAGGAGGGTTAGTAACAAGCACACCGGCCGGAGCTCCCGACTGCGTCCACTTGGGCATTATCGCTTCGTCGGAATCGTAGGCCACCGTGCGGCGTTCGAATTTGATATAACGTTCTACGCCGGCGCTCTTGGCGTTGTCGCGAGCTATCGCAAGGGCTCGCTTGTCGATATCACATGCCGTGATAGGCACTGTCACATCACGCTCGGCGCTGTCGTCGTTGAAGATTGATTCGAGGAGATCGGCGTCGAAGTCGGCCCAGTTCTCAAATGCAAAATGCTTGCGGTAGATACCGGGGTAGATACCTGCAGCGATCATAGCAGCCTCTATAGCAAATGTGCCCGAGCCGCACATGGGGTCTACAAAGGGGCGATCGCCACGCCATCCGCTCATGAGGATGATGCCGGCGGCAAGCACTTCGTTGATGGGCGCTTCGGTCTGAGCCACGCGCCAGCCGCGTTTGTGCAGCGATTCGCCCGACGAGTCGAGCGAGAGGGTAACACGGGTACCGGCTATATGCACGTTGATCATAATATCGGCACCGTCAAGGCGCACGCTGGGGCGTTTTTCGTCCTCGCTATGATCACGGAACCAGTCTACTACGGCATCTTTCACACGATATGTCACATACTGGCTATTGCGGAACTCATCGCTGTATACTACTGTGTCGATGGCAAATGTCTGATCTACATTCATAATGCCGCTCCAGTCGAACTGCTTTGCTCCGGCATAGAGCGCATCGGCATCTTTAGCCTCGAAAGTGTAGAAGGGTTTGAGAATACGCAGCGCCGTGCGGCAGCAGAAATTTGCACGGTACAAGGTTTCCAGATCGCCTTTGAAAGCTACCATACGTTTGCCCGGCGATACCTCCATAGCTCCTAATGCCCGGAGTTCTTCGGCCAATACCTCTTCAAGTCCTTGAAAGGTCTTGGCCACCATATCGAATGTGGTGTTCATGTCTGTCAATGTTTATGACTGCAAAATTAGCCAAAATTTCCCACACTACACCCCACATCCTTTACAAATTTTATTACAACTACGTTTTTATCGCCTCGCTTATTTTATATAGATACATAATATCTTTTTGTCGGTAACCATGCAAATTTGGGGGTGGGGTTAACTTTCTTTTGCAAAAAGTATGCAAAATAGAGTTTTTTGTATACCTTTGTAAAATATTTCGCAAATATATCATACACCGATCTATCAAATTACAGTTTCTACCCACCAATCATCATATAGCAAGATGAAAAACAAATCATATTTACGCATGGCATGTATCGCCACTGCTGCAGGCACATTACTCTCAATAGCCACCGAGGCCACTGCTGCCGTGCACTATGTGACACCTACCGGCAAGGGCGACGGCTCAAGCTGGGCTAAGGCCACCGATGATATACAGACAGCTATCGACGCTGCCGAGGCCGGCGACGAAGTATGGGTCGCAGCCGGCACATATATGCCCTACACCCTCATAAGCGAACGAGTTTCGAACTCTTACGCCTTCATTCTCAAAGACGGCGTGTCGCTCTACGGCGGCTTCGACGGCACCGAGACATCGAAAGATCAGCGCAAAAAGGCCGACGGCGGCAAGGCATGGGACATGGCAAACCCGACAATCCTTACCGGCGACGACGATATGCCCGACCAATGGGAGCGTGTCATCGCCCCCGGCACCACATACCGCTACACATGGAATCTCACTGACGGCAACGAAATACCCGGCACCGAAATGAACTGCACCCATGTGATATATGCCGGCGATGTGATAACCAAGCACACAGTGATCGACGGTTTCACAATAACCAAAGGCAGCGCCAACAACTACCGCACAAAAGCCTGCGGCGGCGGTATCTATGCCAACGGCAACGTGAGCATCAACGCATGCCGGTTTATCGAGAACATAGCCTACTTCCGCAACGAGACGACAAACAACCTCAACGCTCTCGGCGGTGCGGTATATCTCAACGGCTCGGGAGAGGCATCGGTAACCGACTGTTACTTCGCCCGAAACTTCTCCAACTCAAGCTATACCCAGGGCCTGGGCGGCGGCATGTTCGTACAGAATGTCGATGTGGCCCGTTGTCATTTTGAAGACTGTGTGGCCGAAGATGGCGGCGGCGCCGTTTGCCAGTTTGGCGGCACCATGACCGACTGCACCTTTACCAACTGCTACGGCTCGGCCGGCGGCGCCATATACACCGCAGGTACGATAGAAGATGTAGAGGTATACAACTGCCGCGGCCTCCTCGGCGGCGGCATACACACAGTAGAAGGCGCTACAGTAACTCACGCAAAAGTATACGACTGTTATGCCGACGCCCTCGAATATGGTGAAGACCTCGGCGGATCGGGCGGCGGCGTGTTCGTAGACGGCGGCACCGTGGTAGGCTGTGTGGTATACAACAACACTGCATTCAACGGCGGCGGTATCTGCGTACGCGGTGGCAAAGCCGTGAGCTGCACCGTTCAGCACAATGCCGGTCGCTACGGATCGACACCGACATCGAACCTCGCCGTATGGGGCGTGACAATAACCGAAAGCTACAGCAACACAATCGGTAACCCCGACGTTGACGACAGTAACTTCCGCACACCCACTTCATTTACCGGCATAGCAAACGACGACGCTCAGAAAGCCGAACTGGCAAGCGCCGACTGGAGCCTCGCCGCAGGTAGCTCGCTGATCGATGCAGGAGTCATGACTCCCGGCGTGACCGAGACCACCGACATGGCCGGCAATCCACGCGTGGCAGGCTCGTCGATCGACCTCGGTGCATACGAATACACAGCCGACAGCGGTATCGAAGAGATTGGCACTATCGACCCGTCGACGATTACAGCCACCGAGTATTACTCACTCACAGGCTCGCGTATCGGCACAGCCAAGCCTTCGGCCGGATGCTATATCGTAATCCACACTCTTACCGACGGCCGCAGAGTAGCCCGTAAAATAATTATCAGATAAAAAACGCGAAAAGGTATTCCTGTACGCATTATTACATTTCCAATTTTTAATCACTTACAGCATGAAGAAAAGTTTACTTTTTGCAATGGCACTGAGCATGGCTTCGATGGGTTTTGCCGCCGAGACCGAGGCTCCGAGTGCCATAATCACTTTCGACGGTACGAAAGAGGTTGTATCAATTGGTTTCCGTGTTGCCGAGGGCAGCATCAAAGTCGTTAACGGCGAAGAAGAAACCGAGTACACAAGCAACAAAACAGTCTCTGTAACCCTCAACGGCAACAAAGAGGTAAAACTCTACGGTCAGGGCCTCTCGATGCTTACTATCGAAGAACAGGGTGTTACCGCTGTCGACATCACAAACGCTCCCAAAGTAACCGGCATCTATGCCAACAACAACTCAATCGAAAGCATCGATCTGAGCAATAACGCCGCCATGCGTGTAGTCAACATGGCCGGAAACAAACTCAGCGGCAAGCTCGACATGAGCGCTCTGAGCACACTCTACTCTTTCGATCTCGAGAACAACGCACTTACAGAGATCGTACTCCCGGCCGGATCTCCCCTCTACGAGATCAGCTGCAGCAACAATCAGCTTACTTCGCTGGATATGAGCCAATGCCCCATGATGCGCGAAGTACGTGCCGCCGACAACAAACTCACTTCGCTCGATCTTACCGGCCTCAGCGCTCTTGAAGAGATTACCGTTGCCAACAATCAGATTACCGAAGTAACCGGTCTTGCCGACTGCCCCGAACTTACCGACCTCTATCTTTTCAACAATCAGATAGAGGCTCTTGATATCTCGGGCAACACAAAGATTAGATTTCTTAACGTATCGAACAACAAGATCCCCGTGCTCGACACATCAAAGCTCGCTGATCTCAGTCTGTTCTACGCCAGCAACAACAAGCTCTCAAGCATTGACCTGACTAACTCACGCCGGTGCTCTCAGGTAGAGCTTGCCAACAACAATCTGTCGACTCTCGATGTAAGCGCTATGAGCCCATTGTTCAAGCTGTATGTCAACGGCAACAATCTCTCAGCCCTTGATCTTACCAAAAACAGCTATCTCTGGTATCTCGAGTGCGGCGACAACAATATCGAGAGCATCGATGTTGCCAACTGCACCAGCCTCCGCGAAATCTCTGCTGAAAACAACAAACTCACAGAGCTTGATATTACCAAAAATACCAGTATCGAAGGTATAATCATCAACGGCAACAAAATGAACGCCGATGCTATCAATAATATCATTGCAAGCCTCCCGGACTTAACCGGTAAGGATTTAGAGCCCGTACCCGGTAGCGAATGGATTTCGATATTCAACATCAGCGACATGCCCGGCACAAAAGATGCAAACATCGCAGCAGCCGAGGCTAAAGGCTGGAGAGTAGAAGCTACTGTCAGCACCGTAAGCGGCCCTCTCACACAGGATCAACTTGATAAGTTCCATTCTCTCATCAACACCGATGCCACAACAGGCGAATTCGTATTGAGCTCTGCCGTACAGGTAGCTTATCCTGATGCTTCGAACCCCGACAGACTCACAATCGAAAACTTCGACACCGACGGCAGCCAGCTCAATGCATTTATCAACTGGGAAGAAGGTACAATAAGCGTAGCTCCTTACACTGTATCAAGCGGACTCGACGAAGATACATATGAGTCTTACTTTATAATGCTCGTAAACAGTGAGGCAGCAGAAGCATCTTCGCCCATGGATCCGGCCTTCTCTTCATCAAAAGTAACCGGTACTATCGATGAAGAAAAGATCACTCTCAACGACTGGTGCTTTGTAAGGGTAGATCAACGCTTCACTACAATAACAAAAATGTGCGAACCGACAAACACCGCCATCTATATTCCCAACGCCACAATGACCCTCAATACTTACGATTGGGATGATGACTGGGAAAATCTCGTTCCCATCGGAGATCCTGTTGTAATTGATGTATACACAGAGGCAACTAACAATACATTTACCGTATACGGCTGGTACGACACTCCCTCGAAGGTATCCTTCGACCTCGCTACCGAAAATGGCAAATATGTATACAGCACACCCGAGGACGAAATAATATACAACGACGGAAAACGCGAATACGCTATTGCTGCTCTGACAGGTTTAACATGGGATGAAGTTGAAGCAATAGGTAAAACATCATACAGCTCACTACCTGTTGATTCAAAGACCGAGCTCAATTTCGGTCCCTGGATCATTAAACGGTATCGAAACGGCAACAGCGATGCTCATCTTATGGGTCCTTCAGCCAAGATCGCTCTTAACTACGAGCTTCCCCTCGAGCTTAGCGGCATCGAAAACGTAGGCATCGAGGAAGAACCCGTCAAGGTTATCTACTACAACCTCCAGGGTGTACAGGTTGCCAACCCCGAAAAGGGCGTATACGTAAAAGTATCGACCTACGGCAACGGCACAACAAAATCTACCAAGGTAGTAAAATAAACACCGCATAACACTACAAAAGGCGCCCGGCAATTACTGTCGGGCGCCTCTTGTGTTTTATGTCAGAATGTTATGTCAGTTATGTCTGTCTGATTATTCGGCTTCGAGAGTACAGATGCTCACGCGATTCCAGCTCTGTTCGTCGAACATGTGTCCGATACCCTCGCCTTCGGCCTGAATGCGGTCGGCAGAGATCTTATATCGTTTGATAAGGGCATCTTTCACAGCCCCGGCACGATTCTTGGCCAGGCGGATGTTGAAGTCGAGATTACCATCCTGAGAAGCGTAACCCTTGATTACCACCTTAGAGTTGGGATGATTCTTCATATAGTCGGCGATCATGGTAACATTAGGCATCTGATCGGCAGTAATGACATGCGAACCGTTGCGGAAGAATACGAAGCGGACAGAGTTGTATTCGTTCTTCACCTCCTTCACAACCTTAGGCTCAGCATTTACGCACGAATCGAGCTGTAATGCAAGGGCGTCGGCAGCAGCCTGCCATTCAGCGGCGTTGGCCATGCTGGCATCAAGCGAGCCTCGCAAGTCGTTGATCTGCTGGTTGAGGGCAGCCACTTCGGCGGCATTGTAGGGCTCTACACATTTGAAGCCGTCGCCGAAACGGTAGCTGACAGAAGCCATGAGGTTGAACGCGGCCTGATTGACATTATAGCCTGTAGTGCTCTGGCCGAAATCGTGGTTCATATTCCAACCCACCGACGGACGGACAGCTAAAGCAAGGTGCTCGTTGACGTTGAACTTGAAGTTAAGGCCTACCTTGGTGGCGAAGAAGTTCCAGTCGGGTTCGGCTGTGCGGTAGTAGTGGCCCCAGCCTGCGCCGGCCTGCGCCTCGATGGTAAAGGGTCGTACCTCACACTGGTAGCCTCCGAAGAGGTTGAAGAGGTCGATAGTGCCGTAGACGCCTACATAGGAGTTGTCGAATGCCGTGCTCGAGCGAAGCATGTTGTTCCACGACGAAGTGTTGATACCGAACATGCTTTCTACACCTGCACCGAATACAGGAGTGATCTGCTTGCCGATATAGAGACCGGTGGCACCTCGCATCGACCCGAAGAAGGGATGATGGCTGAGCGGTGTGGTAACACCACCGTCGACGCCGATGTAAACATTGTCAAAGAATTTGGGTGTTTCTACCACCTGGGCGGTGGTGGCAGCAGTTGTCAGCGATGCAAGGGCAACGGCTGCGAGGAGAGTCTTCTTCATATTGTTGCGTTTATGAATTGATTTTTTTACTGATAGTATGAAACGTTTTTGGGTTGGGTAGTCTGTCATACCGTTTCATCATTCACAACAAAACCCGAGGCGCGAAAGTTCGATCGGCCGGTTTTTCGGGTTCGGAAACCGGTATATACACATACTTATTCAATTAATTAAGAATATTTAACAACAACACCCTCGTCAAATTTGTTATCTTTGCAGTGGAAAAAACGCTAACAGCGAAAACACAATAGAAAAGCCCGTAATTCACATCGGCTAAAATAGGTCGTAATTAATTAAAATCGAACACTTATAAAGAGTTAATAATCTACATTCGGTGCCGCGAGGCATACATTTTTTTAATCTAACAATCGTGTCAATAACAAAAACCAACGAAGAAATGGATTCCAATACCCCTGAAAAGAAACCGAAACGTCCACGTATCGGTCAGACATTCCACGCACCCGAAGAGGGCACGGAACGTCCTCGCTACGATCGACCCTACAACCCCACTCCTCGCCCCGAAGCCGGCGCAGGAAGCGACAGCCACGCCGAAGGCGACTCATATCGTCCCCAGCGTCCCTATCAGCAGCGTCAGCAGGGCGGATATCAGCAGCGTCAGGGTGGATACAACAATAACTACAATAACAACCGACCCTATCAGCCCCGTCGCTACGACAATAACAATAATAACGGCCAGACCGGCGAAGGCGGCTATCAGCCCCGTCAGCAGCGTCCCTACAACAATCAGGGCGGTCAGAGCGGATATCAGCAGCGCCAGCAGCGTCCCTACAACAACCAGGGCGGCCAGGGCGGATATCAGCAGCGCCAGCAGCGCCCCTATAACAACCAGGGCGGCCAGCGTCCCTACAACAACCAGGGTCGTCCCGGACAGCAGCGCCCCTACAACAATCAGGGTGGTCAGCGTCCCTACAACAACCAGGGTCGCCCCGGACAGCGCCCGTTCAACAACCGCAACCGCCAGGACAACAACGGATTCCCCGGCCGTGGCAAGAGCTTCACTCCGCGCCCCAAACGCGTGGAATACGAAATGCCCATACCCGATCCCAACGAACAGATCCGTCTCAACAAATATATGAGCAATGCCGGCATCTGCTCGCGCCGCGAAGCCGACGAATTCATCCAGCAGGGCCTGGTCAAGGTCAACGGCCAGGTAGTGACCGAGCTCGGCACCAAGATCATCGCACAGCGACGTGGTGGAATACGACGAGAAGGTCGTGACACCCGAGAGCAAGTGCTACATCCTGCTCAACAAGCCCAAAGACTGCGTCACCACCAGCGATGACCCCAACGGCCGCCTCACAGTGCTGGACCTCGTGAAGGGCGCCTGCAACGAGCGCATCTACCCCGTAGGTCGCCTTGACCGCAACACCACCGGTGTGCTCCTGCTCACCAACGACGGCGACCTCGCCTCGAAGCTCACACACCCCAAATTCGTGAAGAAAAAAATCTATCACGTGTGGAGCGACCGCGATATCAGCGAGGATGACATGCAGCGCATCGCCGACGGCATCGAGCTCGAGGACGGCCCCATCCACGCCGACGCCATCAGCTATGCCACCGAGACCGACCGCAACCAGGCCGGCATCGAGATCCACTCGGGCCGCAACCGCATCGTGCGCCGCATCTTCGAGTCGCTCGGCTACCACGTCACCAAGCTCGACCGCGTGTACTTCGCCGGCCTCACCAAGAAGAACCTTCCCCGCGGACGCTGGCGCTATCTCACCCAGGAAGAGGTCAACTACCTCAAGATGGGTTCGTTCGAATAATTTATGACTGACTCATAAGGTCTTTAAGGTCTCCCTTTTCCGGGATCTTAAAGACCTTTATTTTATCTATATATGCTCATTACCGATCTCGAAAGTCTGCTCATCGGCGCAGGTCGCCGACGTGCGCTCAAAGCCCTCACGGGCAAGGCCGGAGCTGTCGTTACGGGTGTTGCCGGATCATCGGCCGCCGTGATGATCGCCGCCCTGCCGCAACCTAAGGGTGCCCCGGTGGTTGTTGTCGGCGAAAACCTCGACGATGCCGGTTATCTTTACTACGACCTGTGCCGCATAGTTGGTGATGAACACACCGTATTCCTCCCCTCGGGCTACAAACGCGACATAAAATACGGCCAGGCCGACGCTCCCAATCAGATACTCCGCACCGAGACACTCCGCCGCATCGCCGCAGGGACAGCTCCGTATCTGGTCACATATCCCGAGGCACTGGCCGAGACTGTGGCAAGCAAGGAAGAGCTCAGCAGCCATACCCGACACATCGCCAAGGACGACACGATAGACATGACCGAGCTCGCCCACTGGCTGCGCGACAACGGCTTCCGCGAGGTCGATTATGTATACGAGCCGGGGCAATATTCGATCCGCGGCTCGATATTCGATATCTACGCCTATTCGGCCGAGCTGCCGCTGCGCCTCGACTTCTTCGGCGACGAGGTTGACTCTATCCGCGCCTTCAATGTAGAGACACAGCTCAGCGACCACCGCCTCGACGCCGTAGACATCACGGCGAAGGTCGACAGCCGCGCCACGCTGCAGAGCCTCCTCGACTTTATTCCCGACAGCTCGCTGATAGTGATGCGCAACGAAGGCTACACCATAGAGCGCATACGCGCCATTGCGGCCAACGGCATATCGGCAAGCACCCTGCTAAGCGAGGACGGCGATGCCGACGCGCTCGACGCTGTTGTCGATGCCGATACCTTTGCCGAGCACCTCGCTCGCTTTACCCGTGTAGGATTTACCTCTGCGCGCAACACCGACTCCGACGCACCGACACCTAAAAAACGCGGCACCGCAAGCCTCGACTTCGACTGCTCGCCGCAGGGTATATATCACAAGAATTTCGACCTTATAGCCGATTCGTTTACCCGTTTCCAGAGCGAGGGCTACAGGCTTATGATCTTGTCCGACAACGAAAAGCAGTTCGACCGTCTGCGCGAGATATTCGCCGACCGCGGCGACAGGATAGATTTCGAAGCCGTGACGGGCACATTGCACGAAGGCTTTGTCGATCATCAGAGCAAGATTTGTGTATTTACGGATCATCAGATCTTCGACCGCTTCCACAAATACACTCTCAAGAGCGACCGTGCACGCTCGGGCAAGCTCGCCCTTTCGCTCAAGGAGCTCGGTCAGATCGAAGTTGGCGACTATATAGTACACCTCGACCACGGTGTAGGCCGCTTTGCAGGCCTGTTGCGCACCAATGTCAACGGCAAGATGCAGGAGGTAATAAAGCTCGTCTACGACAACAACGACATCCTGTTCGTCTCTATCCACGCCCTCCACAAACTTGCCAAATACCGCGGCAAGGAAGGTGTGCCGCCTAAGATCAACCGCATAGGCGGCGGACAGTGGCAGAAGATGAAAGACCGCACCAAGAGCAAGCTCAAGGACATAGCCCGCGACCTGATACGCCTCTATGCCGCCCGTCGCGAGGAGAAAGGCTTCGCCTTCTCGCCCGACAGCTATCTGCAGCAGGAGCTGGAGGCCTCGTTTATCTACGAGGACACCCCCGACCAGCTCACGGCCACACAGGCCGTGAAGGCCGATATGGAGAGCGAGCGCCGATGGACCGCCTGATATGCGGCGATGTGGGCTTCGGCAAGACCGAGATCGCCGTGCGCGCCGCCTTCAAGGCCGCCAGCGACGGCAAACAGGTTGCCGTGCTCGTGCCGACGACCGTACTCGCCTATCAGCATTATCACACCTTCAAGGATCGCCTGGCCGAGTTTCCTGTTCGAGTCGAGTATCTATCGCGAGCCCGTTCGGCAAAGGACACAAAGCAGATTCTCGCCGACCTCGAAGCCGGTAAGATCGATATTATTGTAGGCACGCACAAACTGATAGGCAAGTCGGTAAAATTCAAGGATCTGGGGCTTCTGATCGTCGACGAGGAGCAGAAATTCGGCGTCAGCGTAAAAGAAAAGCTGCGCCAGATGAAGGTAAATATCGACACACTTACCATGAGCGCCACGCCTATTCCGCGCACACTGCAGTTCTCGCTTATGGGTGCTCGTGAGATATCTACCATCGCCACACCGCCGCCCAACCGCTACCCTATCATCACTTCGGTCGACGCTATCAACGACGACGTGGTAAGCGAGGCCATCAATTTCGAACTCGCACGCAGCGGACAGGTGTTCTTCGTCAACCCTCGCATCGAAGGGCTCTACCAGCTCGAGGCTATGATCAAGCGCCTCGTTCCCGATGCTCGTACGGTGGTGGCCCACGGACAGATGCCGCCCGACAAACTCGAGGGGATAATCAACGATTTTACCGCCCACGACTACGACATCCTCCTTGCCACAAGCATCATAGAGAGCGGCATCGACATGCCGAATGTAAATACTATCATCATCAACGATGCCCAGAAATTCGGCCTCAGCGAGCTGCATCAGCTTCGCGGACGAGTGGGACGATCGTCGCGCAAGGCTTTCTGCTATCTTATGGTGCCTCCCGGCAATCCGCTCACTCCCGATGCACGTCGGCGCCTGCAGGCCATAGAGAGCTTCAGCGATCTCGGCGTCGGCATAAGCATATGCCATGCAGGATCTCGACATACGCGGTGCGGGCAATCTGCTCGGAGCCGAACAGAGCGGTTTCATAGCCGACTTGGGCTATGAGACCTACCAGAAGATCTTGCGCGAGGCTGTGACAGAGTTGCGCACCGAGGAATTCCCCGATCTCGACGACAACAAGAAGGACGAACAACAGGATTTCGTGGCCGACTGCGTGATAGAGAGCGATCTCGAGCTGCTGCTGCCGGCCGACTATGTGCCGCAGGCAAACGAGCGTATAGCGCTATACCAGGAGCTCGACAGCATAGAGCGCGCCGACCAGCTCGAAGCCTTCGAGGGCCGTCTGCGCGACCGCTTCGGCCGTATTCCCGACTCGGCAAGCGAACTGCTCCGTGTGCCGCGACTGCGCTCGCTGGCTCGTAAATTAGGTATCGAGAAGATCGTGCTGAAGCAGGGACAGATGTTCACATATTTCGTCAGCGACGAGAACAAGGCATATTATCAGTCGGCGATGTTCGGCCGCATGCTGTCGTATCTGCAGATCAATCCGCGCCGCACCGCCATCCGCGAGCGCAACGGTCGCCGCAGCTTCACATTCTCAGCCGTTTCCTCAGTCTCCGACGCCGTCGCCATCCTCGAAACCATCCTTACCCTCCCCTCCGCCTGATTTTACTGCAAAAAAGTTTTGTCTATAAACTAAACTTTATATATATTTGCAAAAAGTTTAGTTTATGGACAAAATATCGAATATAATAATAAGACCGATATATATGGACAAAATCCGTAGATATATCGGCAAAAATATAATTAAAATACTTGTCGGGCAGCGACGTGTAGGAAAAAGTTACATACTGATGGCCGTTGCGCAGGAGATCCGCAAAAATGACCCTGAAGCCAACATAATATGTATAAACCTCGAAGATTTTGCATTCTCTCACATCACTGATGCAAATGGGCTCCATACTGAAATAAATTCTCGTGTCATAGAGGGGAAGAAGAACTACATATTTCTTGATGAAATACAAGAGATTGCAGATTTCGACAGGGTCGTACGCTCGCTGATTCTTAATCCAGACAATGACGTGTATCTAACAGGTAGCAACTCGAGCATGCTATCGTCGGAAATGGCATCACGACTGGCCGGCAGAAGCGTTGAAATACATGTACATCCTCTTATCTACCGAGAGTTTTTAGAATTCCATAGATTAGAAGATTCCGACCAAGCACTGGCTTCATATATGCAATACGGAGGTTTGCCATATCTTATGAATCTACCGGAGCTTACGGCATGGTCGGAGTACCTTTCGTCTGTTACCGACGCTATCGTATATCGTGATGTAGTAAGCCGCCACTCGCTGCGTAACACCGATTTCCTTCAGCGACTTCTTTTATTTATCTCCGACAATACCGGACAGATTTTTACTGCAAAAAAAATTGCCGATTATCTAAAATCCCAACGTGTAACAACAAGTGTTACCGGCGTTCAGTCCTATGTAGGATATATAGAAGATGCCTATATCGTAAAACGAACCAGAAGATGGGATATTGAAGGGAAACGCTATTTTGAGATCGGAGAGAAAATATTTTTTGAAGATCTTGGCATTCGCAATGCAATCATAGGATACCGGCCCAATGATATCAGCAAACTAATGGAGAATCTCGTCTTCAATCATCTTATTGCAATGGGATATAATGTAAAGATCGGAGTACTCCATACTGGTCATGAGATCGATTTTATTGCAGAGAAAAATAATGAATGTCGCTATGTACAGGTTGCGCTGTCTGTAGCGGATCAAAGTACCGCGAACCGAGAATTCGGCAATCTTGAAAAGATAACAGACAATTACGACAAGACAGTAGTAACACTCCATGAATCGGCTCCCAATACATTGAATGGAATAAAAATGATGTCGCTTCGAGAGTTCCTATTAGCATAGATTATAAGCCATACAACAAGCACGCCGCTATCCGGATGGACGGCGGCGTGCTTGTTATGGTCAGTTCTTGTTGTTAGAACGAGAAGTCGAGGGCTGTTTTGGGGTTGGTAAGGGTGCAGCCTGAGTAATAGCCGTTCCAGGGCGATGTGGAGCCTGCGATCGTACCGCCGGTAGCGAGTGTCCATTTGCTACCCTTCGTGAACGAAGGCGACGCGATCATAAGAGGCACATTGCTGTTGGCAGTAGCAAACTTGGCAGCAAACAAGCCCTTGCCGGCCGAAGAGATCACGGCAAAAGGTTCGTCGGCAGCGAGAGTGATGTCGTTGAATACCTTGCATGTAGGCGAAGCCTGAGTGTCGAGATTTGTCATGACATTGCCGCCGAAGGCTATCACAGTCGCGCCACTGACTTTGAGCAGCTTGACCGATGTCTTGGGCAGTGCCGGAGACTGTGCCAGCACATAGCCGCCGGTAATATTGATGGTATTATTCGACTTGATAGCCTCTTCCTTCTTGCCGCTTGCATATACATAGCCTCCGACAATCTTAAACTTGTCCTTGGCGAAGAAAGCATTGCCGTAAGAATCGCAGTAAACCTGGCCACCCGATATTGTAAGACCGAGATCAGCCTCTATACCGTCCGATTTAGTTTCCTCGCCCAGCATGGCAACATTCACGATACCGCCTTTGATATTCAATGTATTGTCGGCTTTAAGACCCGAGGGAGAAGCAGAGACGGTAGCGCTCTTTTCATAGCGTTTGCCGGTAGAAGTCACGGTCAAAGTGCCATCCTCGATGTTTATGCTGTTGTCGGCATTGAGGCCCTTGGCGCCGTCGCCGGTGGTCTTGATCGTGATATTACCGCCGGAGATATTGATGTTGCCGTTGCTCTTGATGCCTGCGCCCGACGATGTGCCGTTGTCCTTGGTATCAAATATAGTGTTCGACGAGTTGTTGAGCGAGAGTGTACCGGCATTGATAAATATGTTCATGTCGCTGTTGATACACTTGCCGCCGTCGCCCGAACAGAGAGCATAGATATAGCCGCCGTCGACAGTGACGCCACACTGCTGCTTGTTGCTGCCTTTGGCACGGATAGCATCGCCCTTAGCTGTCTCGGCATCAATAGTGATACCGGGGAGTATGCGGATAGCGCCGTCCGAGGCGATGGCATGCTTGTTGTTGCCCGTTACCTGAAGCAGACCGTTGCCGCTGAACACGATATGATCTTCCGAAAAAACAGCGCCTTTGCGATCTTCGGTCTCCGAGTCAGAGCCGAGTACATAGTAATGGTCGTCCTCATACTTGTCGGAGTCGACGAGCTTGTTGACACTACCGTCCTTCAGCACGATAAACATGCGTTTCTTGCTCTGGTTGTTGATTACCGGGCCGGTCTTTGATGCCAGGTCGAGATTGTCGAGGGTAAGCATCACTTTGGCATTCGCATAGATCTTGAGCGAGCCGTTGTCCGAGCTGCCCGAAAGTTCGATAGCTGTTTTTTCCTGACCGGAAATATTGAGAGCCACATGGGCGCCCGATACTTTCTGCTTCACATTGTTCGACGAGGAGGTCACGGTAGCTGTTGCTCCATCGTAGACGATCTTGACAGTCTGGGGGAACGTATTTGCCTGCCAGTAGATATCATTGTCCGAGCCGTGGGTATACGAGTCGGTGGCACGTGTGGATGTGTCGAATGGCTTGATCTCAGGATCGAACTCGGGAGCCACCGAAGCCGGAGGTGTGGGGGTAGGCTCGCCGGGGTTAGGAGTAACGGGCACTTCGGGCTCGTCCTCTTTTTTATCGCTGCACGATACGGTAAGGACGCCCATACCGAGCATCACAGCGAATATGCGTAGTAGGTTTGTAAATTTCATTTTATGCAGTGATTACAACTTAAACGAATAGCCAACACCGATCACGTTGGTGTTGCGGCCGCGTGTGCGGTCGATAAAGCGATAGAAAACCGAAAGCGAGTTGTGTTTGTCGATGCGGATGTCGGTACCGACAGAATAGCGCTTCTTTGTAGCTGCGAAGCCGCCCGACAGGTCGTTGTAGATCTCAAACGATGCAAAGGGAGTAAGGACACTCTTCTTTTTATGCTTGTATTCCACCTGTCCGCGCGAACGCAGTATGTGTCGGCTCTCGGCCTCGATTATTTCATCATCCTTCTGGAAGCCGGCAGCACTGAACTTCTCTACGGTCTGTCCGGGAAAACGGGTAAACTGATATGCCTCGCGTACCGAGAGCTCGAATTTACCTACCTTCCACGCACCGGTTGCCATAACCTGTACGCGATGTCCGGTCTGCCAGTAAGCCGGAATATAATTACCCTTCTTGGTGCTCTTTCCGCCGTCGCGGTTGTAGAGGAACTTGTACGACACACCGGCACGCAGCCAGGGTAGACATTTATATGACAGCGCAGCCTCAGCCGACCAGCGCGAGGTGGCATCGAAGCCGTCGCGCGAGCGATGCTCTACTTCTACATCGGCACGCAGAGCCTTTGTAATGTTGGCACGGCCTTGTGCCGATAGCCACAGCTCCTGTGCATTGGCGCTGATACCGGCGAACAACGCTATCAGAAACACCAGGAATATACGTGATTTTTTCATTTCTTATTTTCTTTAGGAAGTTTAAGCATGGTGTCAATGGTATTGTGCTCATTGTCCTTAAGATCGTAGTAGATCTTTACCATTGCGGTGTCGCGGAGGTAATCAATTCCGCCAATGTCGAAACGTTTGATATCAAGGCCGGTACGTTTTACGAGGTCGGCCATCATTTCGTCGTGTTTTTCGGGCTGTATCAGGTCGATGCGGTCGTAGACGATCAGCTTCTCCGATATGTGTTTGAGCCAGCGGTTGCTCTCGAGGATCCATATAGTAAGGATAAAGAGAGTGTTAGATATCAGCAGCTCCAAATAGTTGTCGATAGAGCACAGAGCGTTGATTACCGACACAGCGATGATAACGAAGAGATAAGTCATTTCGCGCACAGGCATCGACTCGGTCCTATACCTTATGATACCGAATATGGCGAAGAGACCTAATGCAAATCCGATCTTCAGCTTGACACTGCCGAGAAGGAAAATCAGGAAGAAGATGCTCACGCTGATGAGCATGAAGGTAAAATAATAATCGATACGACGGCTCTTGGGGTAGTAGAGCAGATGTATGATGATAGTGATTATTATAGTATTGAGGAAGAAACGGAGCAATAACTCCAGCGAGCCTATCATGTTAGGCATTTCGTCTACTAAATCGCTTAATTCCATTTGTCGGTTTTTTCGTTAGGTTATTGATAAGTCGGCCTGTCAGCCATTCATTTTTTCTACGTATCTCTTGCGCTGTTTGAAGCGGTTGAATTTCAGTTCGGGCGATGTAAACACCATGCCCATGCAGTATTTGCTGAAGCCTGATGCTTTGATGCGTAAGTGATTGAGGTGTTTCTGAGCCGGCGACTCTATAGTGCCGTCGCGTTTGAGCTCTATCACTACAATATTCGACAGCTCGCTCGTGCGGTCGTTGATCAGATTGTGGAACCGAAGGCCGGTATCGATGGTCAGTCGCTCGGTAAAATTGTGGTTTACCAGCGTTATTCTGTTGAAAAAGTTTTCGATATGCGGCACAAGCTGTCGCGACGAAAAAGCACTGTAGCGAGTAATAAATTCCTCGTACTGCGCTGTTTCTTCAGTAATTGCCTCGATGCTTATTCTCTTTTTCTTTGTTCGGCCCTTGTTGTTCTTGTTTTTGATTTCCAGGAAGTGCACGTCGGAGTTGACGTATGTGCGCATACGTATTTTCTGTCGCGTCTTCTTGCCGCTGAGATGCATCATATACATACGGTGTTCGGGAGTGTCGAAGTACACCGTATGATACGGAAACAGCCTCAGGCCGTCGGTGTCCTGCACATAATACTCGCCACTGAGCATTTCGAGTAGCTTTTTGAGCACCGGCACAGTGGTAAGGTATTTTGTGTCGACACGATTCATCAGTCGCACCGCCGACATTTCTTCCAGCGTTACGGGTTCGTATGAATCAAGTATCTCAAGTTTCAAGATTAAAGGATTAAAAGGATTTGTTTTGAAGGTTATGAGCAAGGAGCAAAGGCTGAAGGATCAGATCCTTCAGCCTTCGAATGTATTATTTTACGAGTATCTTCTCGCTGCCGGTAGAATCGACCTTGATATATATACCGGGGGTAATATTGTCGGGATCGACCTCGATACCTGACAGGTTGTAGTATTTTACTTCGCCGATAACAGGAGTAGCGACTACATCTTCGATGCCGGCCGGAGTCTTGATGCCGATGATCTTGTCGAGGTTGACAAAGCGTGACATCAGGTATTCTTTCACGGCATTGATTTCGCCGCGGAACGAGCCGCGAGAGCCGGGATTCTGATGCACGGTAGAACTGAGTATCTTCCAGCGGATAAAGTTGAGATACTGCGACTCGTAGATCTCGTCGACCCATTCTTCGATCTTGTTGTCGAAGTAGGTATAGGTCCAGTTGCCGTTGTAACGCATATCCTCGTAGATCTCTTTGAGGCGAGCGTTAGAGTCTTTGTTTTCTTTAATAATTCGGCGGACAACATCGCGGAAAGCACCGTCGGCGTAGCTCACTTCATTCTGAAGACATAGGAAATCGTGGCGGAAACGGGTATTGATATCGTATGTACGGTTGTCGTTGTTGAAACCGAGGTCGATATCCCATACCGGGCCTACGACAAACTGATTGCTGCCGGCTTCTTTCGACATATATGTACTCCAGAAAGTATCGGTATTGCCGTTGAGTTCGCCCACGAGAACATATTTGAGGAAGCTGTCGACATCGAGATACTGCTCTATCAACTTGATATTGTTAGCAGCCTGCCACGACAGCACATTAGCCATGAATTTCTCGAAGTGGGCCTTGATATAAAGATAAGGCTTCGACGATGTAGAAAGATCCTCGGGCGACTTGATGGTAACCGGTATGCGATATGTAGAGAACATGCCGGTAAACCATTCTCCGGCGGCTTCCTGGTTGGCATAGCCGTCGATCTCGATGAGGTAACCGCCGCTTATATCAGTGCCTTCGACCAAAGGTTCGTGAGTTGTCTCGTCAATCTCGATTTTGGTCACGTTCACGCGATTGGGATTGACCTCCACCTGATCGCAGAGTTGGTAGCAGCCCTGATATTCGCCATTGTAGATCACGTCGACAAAACGGATATAGGGGGTGTAGGGCATACCGATAAGACGGCTCATCTCGAATGCGATCATATTACGCATCAGTGTCTTATCGCCGTAGTTGTTGATCAGAGTCCATTTCTTTGCCTTGGCCGGAGCGTCGGGAAGAATGTTCTTTTTCTTGTCGAACTTGATCTGGAAAGGTTTCTTGGGGTTATTCCACGAGGCGTTGCCACGACCCTTCATCTGAGCGTTGAAGTCGGCGGTAATGCCTTCGCCGTTGTCATAGATCACATACACGGTAGAGCCGGGGTGCTTGTCGTGCTTGCTCATGATCTCCCTCATGCCGGGGGTATTGAATACTACAGTAGGGAGGTTTGTTACCTGGAAGAATTTAGAGTCGTCGCCCTGTCCTTCATAGCCGTAGAATTCGAGCTCGGCAACACTGCCCTTCACACCATTGGCGCCCATAAAACGCACATAGCGGAAGCCTTTCGACACTTCTACGGGAATATAGTGCATCTGGCCTTTGGAATATTCTTCCTTGACCATTGCGATGGGCATTGCATCGGAGAAATCGGGATTATTGGCTCCTTCAAAAATAGACAAAACCGCATTCTTGGCATATTCGCCGTCCTGACGGGGTGCAAAACCGATCTTGGTAATCACATGTTCGGTGCCTAAGTCGAGGCCTACCCACAAACGATGGTAACTGCTGTTCGAATAGTCGCCACGGAAAAACGTATTAAAATCGCCGTCGAAGGCTTTTTCTGCTACATTATTGTCGTTATTAGGCCGCACGCCGATGATGGTGCCGCTAAGTTTGGTTTCTTGAGCCTGTATACCAATAGCAATGAGGAGTGATGAGATAGTCAGTAGAAACTTGTTCATGGTATAAAGTTTAAAATTTTTAGGTTTGGCCTTCAAAATTAGTAATATTTTCCTTATCTGCAAAAAAAATCGACATTCAGGAATGTTAAATATAAGTGTTAAAACCTATTAGAGATAGAAACCACAACTGCACGGCCGGTAAAAACCGAAGCAGTTGTGGTTTCGTATATAAGATTCTCTTCCGATTGGCTGTCGTCTGTGATCAGAATTCGGCGTTGTTGGGAGTGCGGGGGAAGGGTATCACGTCGCGGATGTTGGTCATGCCGGTGACGAAGAGCACCAGGCGCTCGAAGCCGAGACCGAAGCCCGAGTGGGGCACGGTGCCGAAACGGCGGGTGTCGAGATACCACCACATGTCCTTCATGGGTATGTCGAGCTCCTCGATGCGTGCGAGGAGCTTGTCGTAGTCGGCCTCGCGCTCGCTGCCGCCGATGATCTCGCCGATTTTGGGGAAGAGCACGTCCATGGCGCGCACGGTCTTGCCGTCGTCGTTCTGCTTCATGTAGAAGGCCTTGATCTCCTTGGGATAGTCGGTGAGGATCACGGGCTTCTTGAAGTGCTCCTCTACGAGGAAGCGCTCGTGCTCGCTCTGGAGATCGATGCCCCACTCGACGGGGAACTCGAACTTGTGGCCCGAAGCCTTGAGGATCTCCACACCCTCGGTGTAGGTGAGGCGTACGAAATCGTTGTGGAGCACAAACTCCATACGCGATACCAGCTCGGGATCGAAGTGCTCGGCGAGGAAGTCGATGTCGTCGCGGCAGTGGTCGAGGGCATACGGATGCAGTATTTCACGAACTCCTCGGCCAGATCCATGTTGTCGGTGATGTCATAGAACGCCATCTCGGGCTCGATCATCCAGAACTCCGACAGGTGGCGCGGAGTGTTTGAGTTCTCGGCGCGGAATGTGGGGCCGAACGTATAGATCGCTCCGAGAGCTGTGGCGCCGAGCTCGCCTTCGAGCTGACCGCTGACAGTGAGCGCTGTCGGGCGACCGAAGAAGTCTTTGCTATAATCAACCGCACCGTCCTCGGTCTTGGGCAGATCGTTAAGGGGCAGAGTTGTTACCTGGAACATCGCACCGGCACCTTCGCAGTCGCTACCGGTAATGAGAGGTGTATGGAGGTAGTAGAAACCTTTGTCATTGAAGAACTTATGGATAGCGAAAGCCAATGCGCTGCGGATGCGGAGTATAGCGCCGAAAGTAGCTGTGCGAGGGCGCAGATGTGCCTTTTCGCGCAGGAACTCCATTGTGTGACCTTTCTTCTGCAGTGGGTATGTCTCGGGGTCGGCGGTGCCGTAGATCTCGAGTGTATCGGCCTGCACCTCGCATGTCTGACCCTTGCCCATCGATTCTACCAGCTTGCCGGTAACGTGGATCGACGATCCGGTGGTAACGGGCTTGAGATCTTCGTCGCTGAAGCGGCTAAGATCGAAGACTATCTGCAGATTGCGCACGGTAGAGCCGTCGTTGAGAGCCACAAACTGTACGTTTTTGTTGCCTCGGCGTGTGCGCACCCAGCCTTTGACATCCACCTCGGTGCCTATCAGCTCCGGGGCGAAAATATCGGATATCTTAGTTCTTTTCATCGTAAAATGTCGATTTTCATTTTCAAACTGCAAATATAGACAATTTCGCCTAATTCACAAAATTTATGATCTCGGCGGTGTTCTGCGATTTTTGCGACGGGGCGCTTGTCAGAACGGTTGCATTGCGCCGATTGGATTGTTGGTAGTTATGAAGTCTACTCCCATGTCGATACATTCCTTGATATCGGCAGGGGCGTTGACAGTCCACACGTTCACGGGCATGCCCTGGGCGTGGAAACGGCTTATCCAGTCGGGATGCTTGCGGAACTCGCTGATGTGGAAGTCGGGGCCCGTGGCGCCGGCGGCTTTCATGCCGGCCGGATCCATGCCGCTGAGGAAATATGTCGGGCGACCCGAACGGGCTATGTAGCGGTCGAGGGCGTTACGCGAGAAGGTAATGTAGGTCGTACGGTCGGTAAGACCCTTTGCTGCAATCATTTCGATAGAGCGGTCAACTGCTAAGTTCTCGAGATCTTTGTTCTGATGCTCCTTGAGCTCAAACACCAGATCAATACCGAGAGTGACAGCAGTGTCGAGGAAGGCCTCGAGTCGCGGCAGGGGCTCGCCGTTGGCAAGGCGACAGGTATCGAGTACGGTGCTCAGGCTTTTTTCGAGCACGTTGCCGGCAAACGACGGATCGTGATTGACATAGAGCACGCTGTCGGCCGACATCCACACGTCGAACTCGCATGCGTCAGCGCCGATAGAATCGGCTTTTACGAGCGCGCGGATCGAGTTCTGAGCCGATCCGGGAGCTTCATGGAAACCACGGTGCGCCACCACTGCCGGGCGAGCATTGAGCTCGTAGACGCGGCTCGAGTATTTGCCGCGAGAGAACAGTGGCAGACCGACGGTCATAAGATAGCGGCCCGAATAAACTTTAGGCTCGCCTGTGCTGCCGTCGTAGCGGTCGATTTCCTTAACCTGATATTTGAGAGCCGGGTCGAGACCCTGGAGCTTGACATTGCTGAGCAGCTCGGCATAGCGAGGATTGATATCGAAAGCGAACACCACGGCGCGACGTCCGTCCTTGGCGACATACATGGTAGATGTGTGCTCGCTGCCATAGGGCGACACAAGGCGGTACTGGTCGCCGTCGAGCACGAGGGGCTTGATGTGGTTGTAGGTTTTGAGCGACGATTTAGCATAGGCGAGGTCGCCATCGGTCTGGCGGTCGAGAGGCAGGTCGAAACCATATTTACCCATCATGGCCACATTGGCGCGGAACTTGATGGGAATGTCGCGACTCCAATCGGTAACGTGAGCAGCCTGCACTTTAGCCGGGAATACCTGCGACATGCCCCACTGTATGTAGAGACGCTCCACGGGGTTGGTGTTGTCGCTGGGCCACATTTCGGTAAAGTATTTGAGGCCGCTGTAGTCGGCACGTCCGCCGCCGCCCGAGCAGAGCATCATGGGCAGATCGGGATATTTGGCAGCCACACGATCGAGGATCTTGTAGAGTCCGCGCACGTGGTCGACATAGAGCTTGGTCTGGTTCTTGCCTTCGTAGTTGGAGAAGATATTGGTAATGGGGCTGTTACAATCCCATTTGAAGTATGCGATATCGGGATATTTAGTCATAAGGCCGTCGACGATGTCGAACACAAAATCCTGCACCTTAGGATTGGCAAGGTCGAGCACGAGCTGATTGCGGAAGTAATACTCGTCGCGGTTGGGAAGGGTTATTACCCAATCTTTATGTTTTTCGTAGAGTTCCGACTTGGGATTGACCATTTCGGGCTCTATCCACAGGCCGAACTTGATGTCGTTTTTCTTAGCGGCATCAGTGAGAGCGCCAACGCCACCGGGGAGCTTGTCGGCAGTCTCCTGCCAGTCGCCGAGGCCTTGCGTGTCGCTGTGACGGGGATATTTGTTGCCGAACCATCCGTCGTCGAGCAGGAACATATCCACGCCCAAGTCTTTAGCTTTGGCAATAAGCTCGGTAAGGCTCTTTTCGTCGAAATTGAATTGAGTGGCCTCCCAGTTATTGTAGATAGTCATACGGTCGCCCATGCCGTCTTTTATCTGATAGCGACGCGCCCAGTCGTGGAGGTTGCGGCTTGCCTTGCCCGTGCCGCTGTCGCTGATGGTAAAGATAAATTCGGGAGTAACGAAAGTCTCGCCTTTGGCAAGGGGGTAGGCCGAGAAGTAGGGGTTGATACCGCTTATCAGACGCAGACGGCCATACTGGTCGATATCGAAAGTGAAACGGAAGTTGCCGAGCCAGCCGAGGGTACCGGTAAGGACATCGCCGGTAGTTTCGGTAGCCGGTTCGCCAAGCGACACCTGGAAGAAGGGCGAGGTCTGCATGGTAGCACGCGATCCGAGTTTGGTGTCGAGCACCTTCTTGCCGAAGTGCAGTTGCTGAGTGAGCTGATGCGCCTCGTCGGCCCATTCGCCGGTGTATTGTGTCAGATAATATTCGGGAGCATTGAGGTGCAGCATCGCCGAGGCATATTTTTCGAGCTCGATCGGTGTTTTTTCATTATTTTTGATCTCCGACCATGCTTTGAATACATTTTCGGGGCCGTAAGCCGCGATATTGAGAGTTACCTCGTCGCCATAGACAGGATCGGCAAGTACGATAGCTGTTCTAGCGGCGCCGTCGATGCTGTCGGTGCTGTGACTTTTATATTTAAGGAGTGTTGATGAATTGCCATCAGCACGATTGATATGTAGCGCCGGCTCAAAATAGTCTTCCATGCCATGGGTAAGATAAGCCTCATTACCCAACGGCAGAGCGCGATAATCGGTGTAGCCTGCGAGTCGCGGACCGAGATACGACTGATATAGACGGCCATTATCGGCAACCTTATAAACAAGAGCATTGTCGGCGGTCTCGATCACTATCATTTCGCCGTTTGCACTGGCTCCGAGGGCTGTACCGGCAAGCACCGCCGCAAGGAGGGATTTCAGAATTCTCATTATGATTAGATTAAGGATTTTTATTTTTGTGCAAAGTTACGATATTTTAGTGCGCATTACAAGCCCGAAAAACAATTATTCTGATTTTTATTGCCTATACACTTGGTCACTTTACAAATAGTTCGTATTTTTGCGATCTCTCGTTCAAGTAGACAAATTTTTAACTATTTTATAAACCTTTCATGTCCTATATGAAAAAATTCTACATCAAATCGCTAATGGCCTTTATGGTTCTGATGCTTGTCGGCATATCTAATGTCGCCGCACAAGAGACCTGGAGCTATGATTGGCCTACAGCAGCATCTAAAGACAAAAATGCCGGATTTTACAATCTTTCCGACCAAACTCTTACTACTCAGTCGAGAGTTTTCAATGGAAAAGAATGGACAATCAACGTTCCGGCAGGCACTTATCTTGCCTTTACAACGTCATCCAAACAGAATGTAGGCAAAAGCCCCAACATTCCAGAGCAATTTACCCTTGTCAGCAAGGACTTCGAGGGCGTTATCAAGCAAGTAAAAGTAAAAGCACGTCACACTCATAAAGATGCTGCAGTAACCGTCAATGTCGGCGGCACCGATATGGTGGTATCGGGCACAAGTGACACAAAGGCCTCAACCACTGCATCGACCGCAACAAAGGCAGTGGAGCATACATTCGTAGCTCCAGCCGGAGATCTGATGGGTGATATCACTCTCACTTTTACAACAGGCGAAAGCACTGCAACCTATTATATCATTTATCTTGAGGTTGTAACAGAAGAGATCGCTACTTCTGTAGCCGATCCTGTCATCACACCTGCTACCGGCATCTACGACGAGGCACAGACAGTGATAATTTCGGCAGAAGAAGGCGCTAAGATTTATTACACCCTCGATGAAAGCGATCCTCGCAACGAAGGCAATGCCGCAGCCGTGAAGTATACCGAGCCTTTCACTCTCGACAAAACAGCCACCATTACCGCCGCCGCTCGCAACAACGGCGAATGGAGCCGTCGCGCCAAAGCGACTATCGGCATCCGCCAGCCGGCCGGCATCAGCTTCCCGGAGAAAGAATTCACTATCTTCTATCCCGACGACAGCGACGGATTGAAGCTCAACAACCCCAACAAGGTAAAAGTAAAATATAGCTCAAGCAATGCGCAAGGCGTAGCTGCTGTAGCTTCTTCAAGCGGTGTGATCTGGGCTATGGGTGTCGGCGACTGCGTGATCACAGCTACTTTCGACGGCGACGACAACTATCTGCCGGCAAGCTGCTCCTACAAACTCCATGTATTAGAAAAAGAACCTCTCGCAGCTCCGACTATATCGCCCGACGGCGGCGATTTCAACAAGGCTGTTGAAGTGACCATTACCGGCCCGGCCGATGAACGCCTCGAAGGCTTCAACTATATGATCAGCGACAAGGAGCCCGAACTCGACGAGTACGGCGCTATGCCGGGATCATGCCAATCGGCCGAAGGCACATCGTTCACTCTTACTCTCGACGAGCCCTGCACCCTGTGGGTACAGGCCAAAGGCCACCTTCTCTGGAGCCCGATGGCAAAGGCCTCATTTAATATCGTACTTCCCGTGGAGGCAGCCTTCAGCGCCGAGGAATGCACCCCGACAGCATGGTCGTGCAACTTCGACAGCGAGGAAGAACTCGCCGGCTGGACTCAGTCGTCGGGCGCTCAGTGGTATCTTGCAAGCGCACCCTATTCGCAATACGTACCTGCGTTCTCTTCGATCAACAAAGAGAGCAAAGCATCGCTCTACCACGCCTACACTTCCGATTATTGCGACGATGTACTTACCTCGCCCCTGATCTCGATCCCCGAGGAGGCAACTCTCAGCTTCTGGGCTGTATACAACCCCGTATGGATCCGCGACCAGGATCTTAAACTCTATGTAATCGATCAGGATAATTTCGAGATGGTGTGGAGCGCCAAGGCCGATGAAATAAACAACAGCACCGACGATCCCAACTGGAACGAATATAGCATAAGCCTTGCAAACTATGCCGGCAAGAACATACAGTTGGCATGGCGATTCGAGGGTACTTATGGCGAAGATATCATGGTGGACGACATGATAATAAGCTACAAATCGTCGGAAGCGATAAACAACGCTACAATAAAGGTTGACGGCAAAGTACACTTTACCGACCTCAGCACGGGCAAACCGAGCTCGTACGCATGGTCGTTCCCCGGCGGCGTGCCTGCCGAGTCGACCGAGGCCAACCCTGTGGTAACATATCCGACCGAAGGCGTATATGACGTAACCCTGACCGTGACCAACGCCAAGGGCGAAAGCTCTACAGTTACCCGTAATGGCTTTGTAAATGTAACAGGTATAGCTCCGTCGGCCGCTATCGCTATTCCCGAAGGCGTGTACTATTCGCCCGAGGCTTCGCTGGTAGTGCCTCTTAATGCTCCGCTTACATTCAAAGACGGCTCTAAGGGCAATCCTACCGAATGGTCGTGGACTCTGCCAGGTACCGACACTCCCACTGCCACAACTCGCGATGTAACCGTGAAGTATACAACCGAAGGTGTTTACGATGTTGATCTTACCGTGAAGAACTCGCACGGCAAGTCATCGACATACATCACAGGCATCAAGGCCGGCATCGCCGCTCCCGTATGGAATATTCCTGTTCATCTCAACGATCAGCTCGGACTTGTCGACCTCTCATTTTTCGGCAATTACGGCGGTTCGAACTGGCTTGGCATGGAGCAGTTCGGCGAGCACTTCGCCAAACCTGCTCAGAAGGCTGAGATCTCGAAGGTAAATATCTATTTCGCATCGGTAGAACACGACACCCAGAGCGCTGACGTGCCCGTGGTAGTATCTGTCTGCGCTGCCGAAAACGGCATACCGGGCAAGGTGCTCGCTTCTACTTCGCTCACTGTAAAAGAGCTTGTAGACGCTTCGACAACCTACAACGATCCGACTGTATTCGTATTCGACACCCCCGTTACCGTTGACGACGAGTTCTTCATCACTGTTGCCGATATACCCAACAACGGCTACGACAATATTGCCATGTACGCTCTGCGCCGCAACGACGGTGCCGGTTCTTCGTACCACTTCATGAAGGATCAGGACGAATACGGCAATGATCTCAACACTAAATCATGGTATTATAACGACGGCGATCCCGTGTCGTTCGCTATCGCTCCGCAGGTCAAATATCTGGGCGACAGCTCGGGCATCGACAGCGTGGCTATCGACGGCGATGCTTCGGATATCGACTGGAACGCTCCTGTCGACTACTACACCCTGCAGGGCGTACACGTATCGGCCGAAAATCTCTCGACCGGCGTATACATCGTCCGCCAGGGCAGCAAGGCTGCAAAAGTTCTTGTCCGCTGATTTTAGCAAAACTTATTTTAAAGCGGTGTGCCGATCGGCATGCCGCTTTTTTGTTGTACTAAATTTTGTTTTGCACTTACTTATTCGTATATTTGCATCACAAAACCAAAATGCCAAAACCAATAAACCATGAAGAAATTCTCAGTACTTTTTGCAAGTTTAGCAATTTTCGCTCTTACTTCATGCTCGAGCGATGACAAAGACAAGACCGACGAGCCCTTCGTTCCGGCTGCCGGCACTTACAAAAACCCGGTAATCAAGGTCAGTGTTCCCGACCCGACAGTCCTCCGCGACGACGACGGCACATACTACCTCTACGGCACCGAGGATATCCACAACACACCTATATTCAAGTCGACCGACCTCGTAAACTGGAATCAGGTGGGCACAGCCTTTACCGACGAAACACGTCCGACTATGGTTCCCGGCGGCGGCCTGTGGGCTCCCGACATCCAGAAGATCAAGGGTAAGTATGTCCTCTACTACTCCAAATCAAAATGGGGCGGCGAATGGGAATGTGGTATCGGCGCTGCAGTGGCCGACAAACCGACCGGTCCCTTTACCGATCACGGCAAATTCTTTATAAGCAGCGAGATCGGCGTACAGAACAGTATTGACCCCGTGATCTATCAGGAGAACGGCAAGGTTTATATGTTCTGGGGTAGTTTCCGCGGCATCTACGGCATCGAGCTTACCGACGACGGCCTCGCCATCGCTCCCGGCGCCGAGAAATTCAGAATCGCCGGCACCTACTCCGAGGGTACAAACATCTACAAACACGGCGAATACTACTACCTCGTAGGCTCGGGCGGCTCGTGCTGCGAAGGCAAGAACTCTACATACCATGTGGTAGTGGCTCGCTCGAAAGACCTCAAAGGCCCGTATGTGACACGCGACGGCGGCAAGGCTCTCGACAACAAGTTCGACCTTATGCTCAGCGGCAACAAGAACGTAGCCGGCCCCGGCCACAATGCCAACTTCGTACTCGACGATGAGGGCAACACCTGGATGCTCTACCACGGCTACGAGCGCTTTGCTCCTAACGGTGGCCGCAAGGTATTCCTCGACCGCGTGAAATGGGATAGCGACGGCTGGCCCTATGTAGAAGGCGGATCTCCCTCCGTTTCTGCCGAAAAGCCCGTTATCAAATAACCCGTACAATCAAAAAATCACACCCCACCGCACCCCGAGAGCAAACTCCCTCCCGGGGTGCATTTCTTATCTGCACCAAGTCAAGGTTATTGCAAAAATATTGCTATCTTTGTGAAATCAATAAAGAATGAACAATAATGGCAAAGGCATTAAGATACGCGTTCCGCATAACACATATCGACAATATCAGTCATATAATGAGATTCGGACTCGTAAGGGCAGATTCTCCGCTTCGCGACCCCGGGTATGTTGGCATTGGCGACAGGAATGTGATAAATGTCAGAGCCAATCGTGAGGTCAGAGGCTACAGACTCAATGAATATATCCCGTTCTACCTCGGACCTCGCTCGCCTATGCTCTATGTGATACAGCATGGATATAACGGAGTGCGACAGATCGCGGCTGAAGATATAGTTTACTGCATCGTACGTCTCGACGATATAGCTGCAAGCGATAAAGATTGTATTTTTACCGACGGCCACGCTCTCAGTGCCCTGACCAACTTTTATGACAAGAGCCGGCTTGGCGACATTGATCAAATAGTGAACTTCGATGATGTCTATTCTTCACGTTGGGATTCTGATACAAATTTGGATCTTAAGCGCCGCAAAGAGGCTGAACTACTGATAAAAGATGATCTTGAGCCACAATTTGTACGTGGATATTTCGTTTATAACGAGGCGGCAAAACAACGACTTTTAAATCGGGGAATAGAACCGGACAAGATAGTTGTCAAAGCCGATTATTATTTTTAAGAAAGATACTGATGATACACTACGTAAAAGGAAATCTTTTGGAGAGCGATGCTCAGGCGCTTGTAAACACAGTCAACACTGTCGGTGTGATGGGTAAAGGGATAGCTTTGCAGTTCCGTGAAGCTTTCCCTGAGAATTATCGGGTATATCGCAGTGTCTGCCTTAAAAAAGAACTGCATGTGGGAGAAATGCTGATAGTGAACGACTCCAACCTGGCAAGCGGCCCGAAAATCATCGTTAATTTTCCCACTAAAACACACTGGCGGCTACCTTCGGAATATTCATATATCGAAAAAGGGCTACAAGCACTTCGCAATGAAATAATTAATAGGAACATAAGTTCTATTGCCATTCCTCCTCTGGGATCACACAACGGAGGTCTTGACTGGTGGCGTGTCAAACAGATGATAGAACAACAATTGTCCGATCTGAATTGCGACATATATCTGTATGAACCATCCGAACGGATCGTAGAAAAACTAAAATCAGAACGGGCAAAACTAACGCCGGCCCGAGCTATGCTGATTGCGATGTTCTACGACATGAACATCAACGGCGAATTCGCATCGGTATTCGCTGCCGAAAAACTGATATATTTCATGCAGCGTTTTGGCGCGAAGGATATATTCAAAATAGACTACAAGCACTATTTTTACGGCCCGTATTCGGGAGGAAAAGTAGCGCATACACTATATTACCTCAACGGCAGCTATATCAAGGGTATGGGAGGAATGGACAACCGTCCGTTCGACTATATATGGCTGTTGGATGATGCCGAGCCGGAAGCCTCGCGCTATCTGAACGAGGCGAAAGATTCCATTCGGTTAAAGGCTATCTGCGATAATACTAAATCTTTTCTGCGCGATTATTATTCGAACTACTCACTGGAGCTTTTGTCGTCAGTAGACTATCTTCTCAATAATCATCCGGCTCTGCAAAACTGGAGAGAAAAAGATGACAATACGGTTTTGGAAAAACTTACAGAAGAGATACAGAACTGGAGCAAGCGCAAAGAGCAAATTTTCAAGAAAAAGTACCTTGCCGACGCCTATCAGTATTTGAAGTCAAATAAGGCCTTATGGAGTAAATAACAACAGCAAAGATAGCCTCAAGGTCCTAAGTCTCAGAGTGCTTGGGTAAATATTTGGAAATGTGACAATTTTTTAGTATCTTTGCACGATTATTCGAGAAAAATATATATAACAAGCATTTATGAATATCTTTAAGAAAACCATCACGCTGCCCGACGGCCGCGAGATCACAATCGAGACCGGCAAGCTGGCCAAGCAGGCCGATGGAGCGGTAGAAGTGCGCATGGGCAACACCATGCTCCTCGCCACCGTAGTATCGGCCAAGGAAGCCGGCGAAGGTGTGGACTTCATGCCCCTGCAGGTAGAATACAAAGAGAAATTTTCGTCAGCCGGCCGTTTCCCCGGCGGTTTCCTCAAACGTGAAGGCCGTGCCAGCGACTACGAGATCCTTACCGCGCGTCTTGTCGACCGCGTGCTGCGCCCCCTTTTCCCCGACAATTACCATGCTGACACTTTTGTCAACATCACCCTATACTCCGCCGACGGTGTCGACGCTCCCGACTGCCTCGCCGGCCTTGCCGCATCGGCAGCTATCGCCGTCAGCGACATCCCCTTCAACGGCCCCATCTCCGAAGTGCGCGTGGCACGCATCGACGGCGAGTTCGTCATCGACCCCACATTCGAGCAGCTCAAGAAAGCCGACATGGAGCTCATGGTCGGCGCCACCTACGACAACATCATGATGGTCGAGGGCGAGATGAACGAGGTCAGCGAGGCTGACCTCCTCGCAGCCCTCCGCGCCGCCCACGACGCCATCAAGGTGCAGTGCAAGGCTCAGATGGAACTGGCCGAAGAGGCAGGCTCGACCGTCAAGCGCGAATACTGCCACGAGGTCAACGACGAAGACCTCCGCGCCGACGTACACGCCAAATGCTACGACAAGGCCTACGCCATCGCCAAGGCCGGCTGCGCCGACAAGCACTGGCGTCAGGACAGCTTCGACGCCATCTGCCAGGAATACATCGACTCGCTGCCCGAAGAGGAGCGCGACGAGAAGACTCCCCTGGTGAAACGCTACTACCACGACGTCGAGAAAGAGGCCATGCGCCGCTGCGTGCTCGACGAGGGCATCCGTCTCGACGGCCGCAAGACCACCGAGATCCGCCCCATCTGGTGCGAGGTCGACTATCTGCCCGGACCTCACGGATCGGCAGTCTTCACCCGCGGCGAGACCCAGGCGCTCGCTACCGTCACCCTCGGCACCAAACTCGACGAGAAGATCGTCGACGACGTGCTCAACCAGGAAGCGAGCGCTTCCTGCTCCACTACAACTTCCCTCCCTTCTCCACCGGCGAGGCCAAGGCCCAGCGCGGCGTAGGCCGTCGCGAAATCGGCCACGGCAACCTCGCACACCGCGCCCTCAAGCGCATGTTCCCCGACGATTTCCCCTACGTATGCCGCATCGTCAGCGACATCCTCGAATCAAACGGCTCGTCGTCGATGGCCACTGTCTGCGCCGGCACTCTTGCCCTGCTCGACGCAGGCGTGAAGATGAAACGCCCCGTCAGCGGTATCGCAATGGGTCTCATCACCGACGGTGAGAAATATGCTATCCTCAGCGATATCCTCGGCGACGAAGACC